>Ga0114978_10001727_pt1 | contig 18321 bp, 15 predicted proteins | sample S_140212_EF_Meta_FD_87027 | JGI IMG/M metagenome (GOLD analysis project Ga0114978, IMG submission 87027) | Freshwater microbial communities from Lake Simoncouche, Canada to study carbon cycling - S_140212_EF_MetaG | ecosystem: Environmental > Aquatic > Freshwater > Lake | place: Lake... | reverse complement strand
CCGTTTTTCCCGACAGAAGACCGTGCACACATTTCGGAGAGTTTGTGGAAGGGCTTAGGCGAAGGCCTCCTGAATCTGTGGATAGGCACCGCATAGTGTGGCAGCAGCTATGGGGTCAGTCCTATAGTATACATATCGCCAGCGCCCATTTCCCCTGTTGAACTGCCCGCGTGGCTTGAAAACCTCGTTTGGAATTTCCCGGGGCGATTTATCATGTGATCAGCTGGGGCAACTATCGGAAGGCACTCTTTGAGAATGGTGCGGGGACGGCCTTTGAGAACACGCTCATTGAAGTCATCCTTGTGCCTTCAAAAGGACTTTCGTGCGCGAAAATCCCACGGAGCAAAATCGTGACCTGGAGAACCCTTAAGTTTTTGGCATCTTACTTGGGGATCATGCCCGGGAAGACGTAGGCTTGGAGCATGACGAGGACGCCGACGAGGAGCGCGAGCGCGACGCTGTGCCAGAAAACCGAACGCAGGACGGTGCCGGCGTCGGGGCTGTCGGGGCGTCCACCAGTGGCGACGGCGGCGACGACGATGCTTTGGGCGTCGATCATCTTGCCCATGACGCCACCCGAGCTGTTGGCGGCGCAGGTCAAAATCGGCGAGAGGTTGAGTTGTTCGGCTGAGACTTTTTGGAGATTGCCGAAGAGGACGTTGGAGGACGTGTCGCTGCCGGTGAGCGCGACGCCGAGCCAGCCGATGAGCGGCGAGAAGAAGGGGAACCACCAACCGGTGCCGGCCATGACGAGGCCCATGGTCGTATCCGTGCCGCTATAACGGGTGGTAAAGCCAAGGGCCAGCATGAGGGCGATCGTGAGCAGCGAGACCCGCACCTGCCAAAAGGTGCGGCCATAAAGCGCGAGGAGGCGGCGGGGCGTGAGGCCGAGTGCAAGGCCGGCGAGCATGCCGGCCACGAGCAGCGCGGTGCCGGTGGCGGAGAGCGCATTGAGGGTGAAGATGGCGGGCTCGGCCTCGGGCTTGAGCGCCACGGGTGGGACGCGGAGCACGGCTTTGTGGAGGAGCGGTACCGGGTAAGCGGGGGCAAATGCGGAATTCATGGCCGACTTGATGACGGGGAAGCCCCAGAGGAAAACGAACACGCTGAGGAAGATCCACGGCAGCCAGGCTTTGCCGGCCGAGCGGTTGGCGGGAGTGGTGGTCGGGGCGGGCGCGGACGTCGGGGCGGTGGGCTGACCGTCGGCGGGCTTCCAGATTTTCAGGAGCAGCACGAGTGCGCCCATGGACACGATCGCGGAGATGATATCCACGAGCATGGGGCCGATGTAGTTGCTCACGATGAATTGGGAGAGACCGAAGCTGGCGCCTGTGACGAGACAGGCGGGCCAGACGGCCATCATGCCGCGCCAGCCGGCCTGGGCGGCGATCAACCAGAACGGGACGAGCAAAGAGAAAAACGGAAGTTGGCGACCGACCATCGAAGTGAGGAGTTGCAGATCGAGTTCGGTCATTTTCGCCAGCGTGATGAGTGGCGTGCCAAGGGCCCCGTAGGCGACCGGGGCGGTATTGCCGATGAGGGCGAGTTTGGCGGCTTCGAGGGGTTTGAAGCCGAGACCGATCAAGAGCGCGCCGCTAATGGCAACGGGTGCGCCGAACCCGGCGGCCCCCTCGATGAAGGCCCCGAAACTGAACGCGATCAAGAGAGCTTGGATTCGGCGATCACCGGAGAGGCCGGCGACTTGTTTTTGCAGCACGGAAAATCCACCGGTTTCGACCGACAGATTGTAGATGAAAATCGCGTTGAGGATAATCCAGCCGATGGGAAACAGTCCGAACGCTGCCCCGTAGGCGGCGGCCACAAACGTGAGCGTGGGCGGCATGTGGAAGACGAAAATCGCGACAGCGAAGGCGACGAGCAGACCGGCGAGCGCCGCGATTTGCGCACGCACGTGCCAGAAGGCGAGGAGGCCCAGCAATACGACGATGGGGAGGGCGGCGACGAGGGCGGAGAGGCCGAGGCCACCGAGCGGGGAGTAGTTTTGTGACCAAGACATGGGGCCGAGGGCGGACTGATAGGAAATCGCTTTTCGGATGTCGCGGACGGTTGCCCGTCAATTCCCTCCTCAGGCAGAATTTCCATGCCGGTTTCGTAGAAAAATTCCGCAAGGTCAAGTTCCATGCTGGCGAAACGGCTGGCCCGGCGGGCCGGAGATGCGAGACTCTATGGCGCACCTTGCCGCTGCCATCGACGGAGGCTGGCCCTCTGATTCGTGCACAAGAGGCGCTTGGGCCGGGCGCATCCATTGGACAACGCCCAGCGAGGCACGCGGGAAGGGTCTGCCTCAAAGGGGATGCGGCGATGGAGTTCTCTGGCCGCCACGCTGGAGGAGGCGGGCGGATTACTTTTGAGAATCTTGTGGGCCGGTTCTTGTGCCGCCATCGGCCACGGCTGATGGTGTGCTCCGCCGCTGCTCTGCGGCTCCCAGAGATGTTGCTGGCCGCTCGCACAAGCAAGCAGGTAGGAGGTGCGATATCGGGGAAAGGCACACTTGCTCAGGCCCAACTGTTCACAGGCCTGGCGAGTATCGATTTGGCTCCCGCGGTGAAGCTCAAAAAGATGGCGGACAAACGCAGAGGTATGGCGTTGATGGAGTTGACGATGTTTTTTCAGACATAGCCCGGCAGCGTATCCCACAACCCCTTCTCCCCGAACCCCTCTCGGGCGCTCCGCCCCCAAACCCCCTGGTTTTTTCGCTTTGGACCAGGATTGATATCCCGACCAAACAAGAAGCCCCGCGCCGCACCGCGTGCGTCACGGAGCACTTTGGCGAGGATCAACCGCTGGACTGATGCCCCGCTCCGGGTGCACTCCCGCAGAGCGGTATCCTGTGCGTCAGTGAACCCCGCATCGCATCGCTGCGCGCGCGATCAAAAGAAAAAAAGCGTCCTGTCCCATTTTGATCGCACCGCGACAGAGTAGGAAAAAGTTTGCTGCCCGCCTGATGATAGGATAATGGTCAAAGCCGAAAAAATTATGAAAAACCAACTCCTTCTCTTAGCTTCGATTCTTACAGCATGTGCCTTTTCCAGCACATCGTCCGCCGAAGATTTGACCCTCTACGCCAATGTGGTAAAACCTGTCGACGTCCAGAATGCAGCCAAGGATTTCGGCGTGGGCCATCGCCGGATTCGCGAGAATGAAATCCGACTTTCCGAGAAAGGGAAGGCGGTTGGCAAAAGCTACTCGATCTCTAACGTGGTGAAGGTAAATGCCAAGGCCGGCACCCGGACAGGTGTCGTGCTTGGAGTGGTGCAACTTCCCAAGGGCACTTTTTGGACTGAGGCCACGACAGATGTAATGTCCCTCAAGGCTGTGCCTGGGGCAGGTTACAAATATAGCGGCATTATCCTCGGCGGAACCCGCGCTTACGAAGGAGTGACTGGCACCTACGATTTTGAATACAGCAAGGACGGCAAATCCACCACGAGGGTTTGCCACTTCGTGCGGGCCAAAAAATAGACCTCAAATATCTTTTGTCCAGCCCGTTGCGATGACAACGGGTTGCATAAAATTTGATTCTGGCGTTTCCGAGGGGGATTCCCCTCGGAAATACTATTTAGGCGTGTTCCCGAGTTTAGGCTAAGAGGGTTGCTTGAAATTTGATTCCCTGGCATTCGGTCGGGAGCAAAATAACACATCGCGATCAAATTTTAAAAACATCCCGTGACCGGGTCATTTTCCAACTTCTTGGATTCTTCTGATACGGGTCCGCTTTCTCCGGCGCCCTGCGCTTTTTTCAGGGATATTCTTCCTGCGCATGCCTTAGTGAAGCCCGATGCGATGGCTTATACATTCCTGAAGGGTGACACGCCGGCTGTTTCCATTTCCTATCGTGAGCTCGAGTGGGGCGCGGCGCGTATTGCCACGGAATTACTCAAGCGGGGAGGATGCAATGGGAATGTCCTTTTGCTTTTTCCTCCGGGGCTGGATTTCATTCAGGCGTTTGTTGGCTGCGCACTGGCAGGCTGCCCCTCCGTGCCGCTCAGCATCCCGAGGGCAAGGCAGTCAATCTCCGGGTTGGAAAAAATCGCGAACGATTGCGGTGCCAAAGCTGTCCTCTGCACCCAAGCGGTTTTCGGGATTCTCAAAAGCCGGATTCCTCAAGGATCTCTTCTCGATCGACTGGTTTGGATTAATGTCGATGCGCTTGATCATTCTGAGCACGCACCCTTTGAGGCTTCCCCCGCCCAGCCTTCAGCCCCTGTTTTTTTACAATACACATCAGGTTCGACGGGGTCCCCCAAAGGCGTGGTTGTTTCCAATGAGAATCTCCTGCACAACCTTCGCAATACGGCTTCCTTCTTTCGTTTCGTGGAAGGGTCCACGGCCGTTTCCTGGCTCCCGCATTTCCACGATATGGGGCTGGTCGGGGTGATTCTGACCTCTCTCTACGCTGGGATTCCATGCATCCTGCTTTCCCCGAACGATTTCGTTCAGAAGCCCTATCGTTGGCTCAAAGCCTTTAGTGATTATGCAGGAACGCTGGGGGGGGCCCCAAACTTTGCCTATGACCTGTGTGTCTCAAAAATCTCAAGAGAGGAAGTTGAGACCCTTGATCTGCGCAGTTGGAGACTCGCTTGGAACGGCGCGGAAACGATCCGCGCCTCGACCCTCTCCGCTTTCGCTGAGCACTTCCGCAAAGCGGGCTTTACTAAGAAGGCTTTTGCTCCCTGCTACGGATTGGCGGAAGGAACCTTGATGGTCACTGGTGGCAGCGCCCTCACGGAAAATACAATAATCCACATCACGCGCTCCCGTGGCGTCAACGGGGAATCGGTGGAGTTGGCGTCAATCCCTTCCGCAGAAACTCAGGAACTTGTCGGCTGCGGGAAAAGTTTTCCCGATCAAAGCGTGCGAATCGCTGATGCCTCCTTGGGGGTTTCACTTCCTGATCTTCAGATCGGCGAGATCATGGTGAAGGGGCCCAGCGTTTCCAAAGGGTATTGGAACAACCTGGAGGCGTCTGCTCCCGTTTTTGACCTTACGCTTGACGGCGAAGCGGGGTTTCTTCGCACGGGGGATTTGGGATTTCTCCATGAAGGCGACCTTTTCGTGGTTGGGCGGGTGAAGGAGACGATGAAGCTCAACGGAAAAACCTTCTACGCTTATGACATAGAGTTCACCGTATGCGGGTCAAGTCCCTGCCTGAAAAAGAATGCTGCGGCCGCCTTCTCCATACAAGGCGCGGAGGGAGAGTCGCTTGTATTGATCTGCGAAATCCGCAGGGATCGTCTGAAAACTTTTCATGGAGAAGAAATCCGCAAAGCGATTGCGCAAGCGGTCTTTGATGAACATCATGTGACCGTTCACGATATTGTTCTCATCAGGCCGGCCACGCTGCCGATGACCTCCAGCGGCAAGATCAAGCGTCTCCAATGCCGCGAACTCTATTTGCAAAACTCCCTAAAAACCCTTTATACCTCACCTTCCTTGCACCTCCCGACAAGCTCAAACCCTGCCGTCTTGACTCATCAGTCCCTGCGGGATTTACCCCCTTTGCTTCGCCAGAAAAGTCTTCTCGCCAAGCTCAAGGTTGTGACGGCTTCATTGGTCGGTTGCGATCCCCTCATGATCGAGGCCTCGCAGAATCTGCACCAGGATATCGGTCTTGATTCAATTCGCTTGATCGAGTTGAAAGTCCATCTTGATCTTTTATTAGGCAACGATTTTCCGCTTGAGAAATTTGCGGCGATAGAAACGCTGGGAGACCTTGCCAAGGAATCGATCGGATATCTGACCCTGGAGAAAACGCCATCAAAGGTTTTGCCGGAGATTTGCCCCGGTCCATCCTATCCGCAGGATTTGGTTGTTCTGGAAAAGATGCAAAATGGATTTTTCGATTACCTTCTGCAACTCCGGGAGCAATACGGCAGGGTGGTCCGATTTACATGGGGTTCAAGGACTTTCTACATGATCAGTGAACCGGAAGATATCAGGGAAATTTTCGTCAAAAGGACGGAAGAGTTCATCCGGGGCGATTTCATTATCGCCAGGTTGACCTCGGATCATCAAAACCTCTTCTCTGCCGAAGGCGCGGAGTGGAAGGTGCAGCGCGATCTGGCCCAACCGCTCTTTACCCGCGCCGCGCTGGAAGCCTTCTGCGATACGATCCCGGAGCGTGTCTTGGATTTCCTCTGCGATGAGGATGGGCGAAAAGTACCCAGAGAAATGGATCTGACTGCTGCCACCAAGGAAATCACGCTGCGCATCATACTCGGCAAGTTACTCAGTATAAATGATAAACAGAGAGCCGAATGCATTCTTGAAATCCTGAAGGATGTCGACAGCTTTCCAGTTCCCTACTACTACATACTTGCGCAAGAAAGTTATAATGAACCAGTTACTAACGGGAAGTTGTGCCTGCATTTTGATCCGCTGATTTTTGAACATATCGATCAGCATCTCGACCATCCGGATCAATACCAGGATATTCTCGCCTCCTACATAGCGACTGACTTCGTGAAGGCTATGCCAAGAGCGGAGCAGCGTGTTTACCTGAGAAGTATGGTTTTCACTTACATTTTTGCGGGATTTGAATCAACCGGCAGCGGGCTTTTCTCGACTCTCTTCCTTCTGGCAAGCCATCCGGAAAAGCTCCGCAAAGTGAGGGAAGAGGTTTTGTCGGCCTTCCCGGACTCTCCGCTGAGATCGCAAGATATTCTGGGAAAGCTTCCTTATACCTATGCCGCAGTGAACGAGGCGCTTCGTCTCTACCCTCCGGTTTGGTTCAATGGTCGGGAGGCAACCGTCGATGCGACATTCCGCGGAATCCCGATTCAAAAAGGCGATTTTATGTTCGCCTCGGCTTATGTGATTCAACGCAATCCTCTCTATTGGGAAAACCCCTCGGAGTTCCTTCCTGAGCGGTTTCTGGAGAAAAATGTTCCCATGGGTGCCTATGTTCCCTGGGGCTCCGGTCCAAGACTCTGCGCGGGAAAATGGCTTGCGCTTTTCGAGCTTATCCTTGCAACAGCCACGATGGCAAGGGACTATGATATCAAGGTAACTTATGAGGGAAAATTGGAACTCGCCACCTCCTTCACCTTGAGACCCAAAAACACATTCCGGGCCACACTCACCCCGCTTCCATAATGCCCGGCGGTCCGCTCTCAGAAAACTCAGACGAAGCTCATCTGGGGAAACTCGGTTCCCTTCCAGACCGGTTGATTTTTCTTCTCGGTCCGCATAGATCGGGAACCACATACCTGCATCAGGCCCTCGTTGATACGGGAGCTTTTGACTACATTTCCTATTACGATCTGGTCGAATTTGACCGATTGATTTCTAACCATGAAACCGGTCGTCGGGAAGCCGTGATCCAGTCGCTGAGCGAGGAAATGGAGAGCTTTGGCCCCACTCGTGGCATCGACCATATGGCCATCAACCCCCTCCATGCGGAGGAATATGGTTTCCTTCTCGAAAAGCGTTATCACAATATTCAACAGATTTCTCACATTTCGAACACTGATTTTGAACCCTTAAAGACTCTCTGCCGCAAAAAGCGCTTCCTGTCTCCCGGGCAGAAGCCCTTGATATTAAAGAACCCGGTCGATTTCTACGACGGGTTTATTCGTATTTCAGAAAATTTCCCGGCCTCCCAATTCATCTTTATCCACAGGCATCCGTTGACTGTCTTCAACTCGCATATTTTATTCTGGAGAAATTTAATCAAAAGCAAAAACCCTTGGCTGGCCAAAATCGATCGCTCCTACGATGCGGTTTTCGATTCCCCCAAACTACTCCAAGCCATCCACCTGTCGACCCTCAGCTCGCGCGGATTGCAATTAGTTTTTGAAAAGTTCTGCCATGCCTACGATTTTTATCTTAGTCATATCGGGTTACTTGCTTCTGATCGTGCGGTAAGTCTTCGCTACGAGGATCTCTGCAAAACCCCCCGGGATGTTTTGCGTCGTATCGTGCGCAAGTTGGATTTGCCTATCGGTGAGGAGCGCCTCGATGCCCGGCCATCACCCAGAAAAACGGCCATCCTACCCGAAGTGGAACGCATCTATCGAGCCAATTCCGGACGCATTGAACCCTACTTAAATCACCTTCACTATTCCATTATGCCAAATGAGTCATAGCGAAAATACTCCCTCTGATTCCTCCCCCGATATTGAAAATGTCTTTTTGACCGGGCGACGGGTTTCCTAGGCGCGCATCTCCCCGCAAACATCGGAAAGGGGGCGCTTTCGTCTTGTGCGAGGAAATGGCGGGCATTAGCCTGACGGCATGAACGCCATTTTTTGTTCCCCCTCGCGTTACACGCAAGGTCTTCATGCCACGCAATCGCTCGGCGGGGAAATGGCGGGTCTCGGGCTGGCCGGCCCTGTTCTCATCGTGACCAGCCGGTCACCCAGAACTCTCCTGGAGGGCACGTGGCGGAAGACGTTGGGCGACGCAGGCTTTGCCTTTTCCGTGCATGACTTTTCGGGTGAATGCACCCATGCCGAGGTCGCGCGGATTGCCGCGACGGCGGGCGCGGCGGGCGTGTCCACGATATTGGGCGCCGGCGGCGGCAAGGCGCTCGATGCGGCGCGAGCGGCGGCGGCGGACTTGCAGTTGCCCTTCGTGAGCTGCCCGACGGTCGCCTCGACCGATGCGCCGTGCAGCGCGATTTCCATTATCTACAGTGAGGAGGGTGTTTTTGAAGTGGCCCGCCTTCATCCCGTAAATCCGGTGTTGGTCCTGGTGGATTCGCACGTGATTGCACAGGCACCCGTGCGCACCCTGGTGGCAGGGATGGGCGACGCGCTTTCCACGATGTTTGAGGCCCGGGCGTGTATCGCGGCGAAGCGGCCCAACACCCGCGGCGGGTCGTGCACCCTCAGCGCATTGGCGCTCGCCGAGCTTTGCTATCGCACCCTGCTGGCGGACGGGGTGGAAGCCTTGCGTGCGGCGGGGGAAAAACGCGTCACTCCGGCGCTGGAGCGCATCATTGAAGCCAATACGCTGCTTTCGGGTCTTGGCTTTGAATCGGCGGGCCTGGCGGCGGCTCACGGGGTGCACAACGCCCTCACGGCCGCGCCCGGAACTCATGCCTTCCTGCACGGCGAGAAAGTGGCCTTTGGAGTGATTGTCCAACTCATGCTGGAGGGAGCGGAACGCGCGATGCTGGATGAGGTGCTTGCGTTCTGTCAGTCGGTGGGTTTGCCAATGACCCTGGCCAGCATCGGATGCGCCGACCTGTCTGCCGGCCTGCTTTCCGAGGTGGCGGAACTTGCCACGGTGCCGGATGGGTTGATCCACAATGAGCCTTTTCCGGTGACCCCGCGAATGGTGGAAGATGCCATCCGGGCGGCGGATGCCGCAGGGCGCGCTTTTGCCGGCTAGGGTAGCCCGTCAGGCGACCTCTTATCATGACAAGGCCTCCGTATTTGAATGCGGGCGGCAACGGTATACCGGGATGGGCTTCGCGGGCATACTTAAGGATAAGTCGCATTGCGCCGCGGGCGGCGTTTGCTGCGTTTGATCGCCCCAGGCACGCCTCCTAGTAAAGACATTCACCAAATCTGCGACAATTACGCCCCCCTCAGCCTGAGAAGGTCAAGGCGTGGCAGAAGCGCAACCCGCGCCGTGGAGAGCTCCGTAAAATACAATCTGTATGACGGGCTTCCCTCGCCTCAAACAACATACCATTTTGCGAGATATCCGGCCAAAGCGGCGGGGCTGGCGTCTCCGTCTCGAAAGGCAATGATTCCATCGGGACGCACCAGATAAAGGGCGCGTGTTTTTTCGGCGGCGTAAACCTCATGCGCGTGGCCTTCGGTATCCACAACCACACCATCCGAGGGAGTTCCTGATTTTGTGATCCGCGTAATTTTATAGAGTGGCGAAGCGGGGATTTGGATGTCGTCCCCGAAGACCAACACCTGATGCCTATCGTCCTTGCTCCATAACTCAAAGAGGTTGGTTGGTTCGGAGCAACCGGCGGCGGCCAGTCCTGCGGCATTTGGAGCGCGTTCACCAGCCCGGGGGCCACGGCTCAACCAGCTTGTGTGCGATTCGGAAACGACGGGGCTGTCGGGGTAGCCGACATTAAGCATACTGACGACGCCCGGCATGACATTCTGGATGCCCAGATGGCCGGCGAGATGGATGATGTGATTGCGCACCTCGATCGCCACGGGATGACGCAAGCTGGCCATTTTCGTGGCGGCTCCGATTTTCTCCAAAAGTTTTTTGGCGTTGGCATGTCGTTCGGAGTTGTAACTGTCGAGCAACTCGGGCTTGGCGAGGCCCTTGAGAACCAGGGCAAGTTTCCAGGCAAGATTCAGGGAATCCTGGATGCCGGTGTTCATGCCCTGGCCGCCGATGGGACTATGCACATGGGCGGCATCCCCGGCGAGAAAGACGCGGCTCACCTGCATGGTCGGGGCCATTCGGGTATTGAGGGCGAAGGGACTGATCCAGACCGGATCATAAAGCGGCATGCTCATGCCAAACCGCTCACTCATGATTTTCTCCACGTCCGCAACCGTGGCTTTCTCGGCCTCCTCGGGTGTCATCTGTTTGTGGCTGACGATCACGCGCCAGCGTCCGTCATTCATGGCGGCGATGAAAACCATGCCTTCCTCCGACATGCAGGCGACGGCTTCGCCGGGGTCGCGGTCCCAGCGGATTTTTACATCCGCAGTAATCCAGGTCTGGTTGATCGTCGTGCCTTCAAGATGAAGGCCCAGCCCGGCGCGCACTGCGCTATGGCTGCCATCCGACCCCAGCAGGTAGTCGAACTCGCACCGGTCTTCCGTGCCGTCAGACAGTCGCAGCACGGTTGAAACCTGGCCGCCATTTTCCTTAAACTCAGCCAGCTCCACTCCGCGCTCGACCTTCACGCCCGCCTCTTCCAGTCGTGCGGTCAAAATTTCCTCCGTCTTAAACTGCTCCAATCCGAGCATGTAGGGATACGGGCTTGGGATATGATCGAGGGATGGACGGACCAAAATCTGGTTGTCGGAACCGTAAAGGACGACGCCATGCACCTTCACCCCGGTGGCGAGAAAATCGTCCACGATGCCGAGCCGCTGGAAGTCTTCCAGCGTGCGGGCATGGATAATGGCGGCGCGGGATTGGTTGATTGGGGCGGGGAGCCGGTCAACGATGCGAATCGGAATGCCAGCCCGGCTGAGAGCCACGGCTGCGCTCAGGCCGACAGGTCCGGCGCCGACGATTAAAACTTTGGCGGGATTCTTTATAAGACGGAACCTACCGGCGGGAAGAGCTACTTACAATATCCTAATGATTTTCAGTATGGATTCAATGTTTTGCGAATGTCCTGGTGAAGAGACCTTGTCCGGTCGGGAGCTCCTTACGGCAGTTTGGGAGCGCTGTTCTCCCGGAGATCGCATGAGGCGATGACTAATCCGATCTCATCGAGCCCGGTCAGCGCGGCGAGGACGAAGAGTTCCTCGACGGCGGGATCGCCGATGGCCAGGCAACCGATGGAGGCGGCTCCGCCGTGGATCATAATGTCGCCGCCGAGAGTGGAAAGATCGCGGCCATCCGTGTTCGCCCGCGCGATGTCGTCGGCATTGGGATAATTCACGCGCAAGGAAAGGTGGAAGCGGCTGTTGGGATTCAACTCCGCAATGCGGTAAGTGCCTTCGGGTACCTGGCAATCGCCTTCGCGGAGTTTCGGGCCGGCGGTGCCGCTGGCGGCGAGGATGGGCCAGGAGAGGACGGGGCGGAATTTTCCCGAGGCATTAGCGGCTTGAAGGTCGATGCGCTTTTCGGCTTTGTAAGCGAGGAGGGTGATGCGGTCGGGGGGATAGGAAAGTCCGGCATTTTGGAAGGCGGGCTCGAGTCGGCTCTTTACTGCGGGGCCAAGCGCTGCCACGACTTCCTCGACCGTGCGCGGATTGGAGGGAAGGGGAATCGTGCGCAGGAATTGCCGGTAGAGCCAGACGGCAAATCCGGCCAGAATGAGCAGGATCGCAATGAGGAAACCGCGCTTCACAAAGAACCTTCGCGCACGTAGTGGGCGTGAGCGGCTTGCAGAGTTTCCGGCAAACCACGCCGGGCCTGCCAGCCGGTCAGGCGGGAAAAATTCGCGCCATCAACGACCCAGCGGTCCGGCCAGATTTCACGGGCGCGGTCGCGGGTGAGGCTCAAAATTTTAACGCGCAAGGCGGGCACGGCATCCACGAGGGCGGAGAGCAAGCGCAAGGCGGTTTGGGGCACGGGCAGGGTCAGGCCCGGTGCGCGCATCGCGGCTGCCGCACCGGCGATAAGTTGCCAGTCGGTGGCAGGTTGCGGGGCTGCGACGTAAAAGCTTTCTGCCGGAAGGGGATTTGCGGCCAGGACGGTAAAGATGGCTTCCACCAGATCCTCCACCGCAATGAAGCTGTAACTCTTCGTTTGGAAGCCCGGTTTGATGCGAATCGGATTCCTGGCCATACGAAAGAGTGGCAAAGCGGCGGTGTCGCGCGGGCCGAGAATCATGGGCGGGCGCAGGATCGTGATGTCGCGGTCGGGAAATTCGGACCGGAGGGATTTTTCCAAGGCAAGTTTGGATTCGCCATACCAGGTGATGGGCGCGTCCGGGTCCGTCCCGGACCGGGCGGATTTTCCCGCCGGGGTGGGGCCTCCTGCGGATAAGGAGGAGAGCACAACAACCCGGCATTTCTCCGGCAGGGCGCGCAGGACGCGGAGGGTCCAATCCACGTTGGTGGTAAAGTATTCGTCCCGGTTGCGGGCAAAAAGGACGCCTGCTCCAAGGATGGCATGATCCGGCGCGAGGTCGAACCACTCCTTCGGATTGGCGGAAAGGATGTGCAGTTTCGGAGATGTGGCATCGAGGCCTTCCGCGACAAGCTGGGAGCGGAGTTTTTCCGCGCTGCGAACCGGGACGAAAAATTCGTCGTACTGCGCGAGGGCTTGCAGAAGGCAGTTCCGGCCGACAAAGCCGGTGGCCCCGGTGAGGAAGAGCTTCATGACGTTTTCAATCTGGAGCCATGCTAGCCAGCCACGGGCCTCTCGAAAAGCCTGGAAGCATTCCGTTGAGTTTTTGCCAGGGGTGTGAGAAAATGAAGAAATTATGAAACCATCCCGCCGCCTCCTCGCTGCTTTTTGCGCCTTTGGCCTCATGCTCGCAACCTCCGCCGCCGCCGAAGGATGGAAAACCGACTACCCGGCTGCGCTGGAACAGGCGGCCAAGGAGAAGAAGATGGTTCTCCTGGATTTTACCGGATCGGACTGGTGCGGCTGGTGCATCAAGATGGTCAAGGACACCTTCTCCCAACCGGAATTCCAGAGGTTTGCAGAAAAAAACCTTGTTCTGGTCGAACTGGATTTCCCGAACGAAAAGCCGCAAAGCGCCGGGGAGAAAAAACAGAACGAAGAGCTTTCCAAAAAATTCAATGTCGAGGGTTATCCCACCCTGGTCCTGCTTGATTCCAAGGGCAGGGAAGTGGCGCGCAATGTCGGCTATCTGGCCGGCGGCCCTGCGGCCTTTATCAAATGGGTTGAGACTGCGGGGAAAAACTGACGTGCAAGCTTGATTTCAAGGTTGGCACCGCCGAGAATCGGGTCGGATTGACCCCGCGTGGAGAAGCAAGAGAAGCCAGTTAGCCAGGAACCCCCTTGCCGGGTGTTGGTGATTGAGGACGACCATCCGACCCGGATGTTGCTCGAACGCATCATCCGTGCCCGGGGCCATGAGGTTGTCGGCTGCGTGTCGGCCGAAGCCGCGCTCGAACGGCTGAAAGACGAATTTTTCCCCCTCATCACGCTGGATATTCAACTGCCCGGCATGAGCGGACTGGAACTAGCCCGCCTGCTGCGCTCCCGGCCCGAGGGAAATCATTACTATATCCTGGTGGGAACAGGGATAGGAAGCGACCGCTACGAGGATTTGCGGGAAATTCTCGAGGCCGGTGCGGACGATTATATCGGCAAACCCTACAACCCCGGCTTGCTGGATGTGCGTCTGACCGTGGCCGAGGCGGCGGTGAAGGCGATCGCCCGGAGAAAACAACTCGAAGCTGATCTCAAATTCCTCGCCCGGCACGATCCCCTTACCCGCCTCTTCAATCGCAGCCAGCTTGACCCCGCCATGGCGGCGGCCACCCAAGCGGCCCGCGAAGGACGGCAGGGTGTGGTGCTTTACCTCGATCTGGATAATTTCAAAATCATCAACGACACCCTCGGTCACGATGCCGGCGACAAGCTGCTCCTGCAAATCGCCGCGACCTTGAAACGTCTCGTGCGCGCAGACGATTTCCTTGTGCGTTTCGGCGGGGATGAATTCGTTGTTATCCTGCCGGATTGCACTATGGAGAACGCCGTCCGGCTGGCCAAATCCCTTATCGCGAAAATCGAAGACATCATTTTTGTGGCGGAAGGACGCAGCTTTCATGTCGGAGCCTCCATCGGGGCCGCCCTGATTGATGGCACCATGGAGGGCGGCAAAGTGATGGGTTGCGCCGATGCGGCTTGCTATGCGGCCAAGGCCCGTGGCCGCAACCGGGTCGAGGTGCACAGCGCGGAGACCGGCGAAATCGCCCAGCTCATTGCGGATACCGACTGGTCCACCCGCATCCGCGATGCCATGCGCGACGGGTCCCTGCAGCTTTGGTTTCAGCCGGTGGTTTCGGTGGCGCGGCGGGAAATTATTTATCAGGAAATCCTGCTCCGCTACGTTGATCCGGCCCTCAGGATCTCCGTCAACCCCGACGTCTTTTTGTCCGCCGTGCGACGGTTCGGTCAATCCATCCGGCTCGACCGTTTCGTTATCGCGAAATCCTTCGAGGCCCTGGCGATGAACCCGGGCCTTTCCGTTTCCATCAATATCTCCGGAGCGCTTTTTGGTGATGAAACCTATTGTGACTTTGTCGAAAGCAGGCTGCGCATTTCCGGAATTGCGCCGGAGCGGGTGCTCTTTGAGATCACGGAAAACGAACTCATTCCCAACCTGCAAAATGCCTCCATCGCCATCGAACGCCTCCAGGCGGCCGGCTGCCGCTTCGCCCTGGACGATTTCGGAGCGGGGTTTTCCTCGCTGACTTATTTGAAAAACCTGCCCGTTGATTTCCTGAAGATTGATGGATCCTTTGTGCGCGACCTTCCGAACCAGCCGTTCAACCAGGCCGCGCTCAAGGCGATCCGCATCATCGCGGACGCGCTGGAAATCGGCACCGTCGCCGAATATGTGGAGGAGGCAGAGGAGAGCGAACTCTTGCAGCAAATCGGAATTTCCTACGTCCAGGGACATTACATCGCCGTTCCGCGAAGCACTCCCTACACGATTTCGGAGATCGGGATTTTTCAGAAACCCGTCTCGGACTGAAGGACTGGCTGGTGGAGGGTCGCAAGAAACTGGATGTGAAACCCTTCGAGGGTGACATGCGGCACCTGATTAATACCTGCATTCAGGCGGAGCATGTGCAGGCGCTGGACGACCTCATCGCCCAAAGCCGCGAGGATGCTGCCGCTTATGAGGCCTTCTTGAAAAAGGCGGAGGAGTTGGCGCAACAAATCGTGAAGAAAACGGGCGGCGACTATCCGTCCGTGCTGCATGGTAAATCGGAAGCGATTGCGATTTTCCGCAACCTTGCCGGGCTGCCAGCTACGACGTTTCAGTGCCCTGCGGATGACGAAGGCAAAGCACAACTCGCACTGGCCATCGACCAATCCATGCGGAATAATGCACAGGCGGGTTGGAAAGGAGACGAGGCCAAGGAGAGGTTGGTGCAAAACTTCCTGCACAAGGACCACCTGCAGAGGGACGACACGGCAATGCTCGCCATCTTCGAGATCATCAAGCACCAGCCCGGCTACTGATGAGCGAAACCATCCAGCTTGGCGAGATTGCCATTCGGGTGACCCGGAAGGACATCAAGAACGTCCACCTCTCCGTTCATCCCCCCGATGGCCGCGTCACCTTGACCGCCCCCAGCGCAACCCGGCTGGACGTCGCCCGCGCCTATGCGATTTCCAGGCTCGGCTGGATTCGGCAGCAGCAGGAGAAACTAAAGAACCAGCCCCGCGAAACGCCCCGCCGCTTCATCGAACGCGAGAGTCATTACCTCTGGGGTAGACGGCATCTGCTCTCAGTTGCTTACCGCGAGGCCAAGCCATCCGTTTCTCTCGACCACAAACGCATCACCCTTACCGTGCGCCCCGGCAGCGATTCAACCAAACGCGCCGAAGTGATGCACGAGTGGCACAAGTCTTTGCTTCACGAGATCGTGCCTGTCCTCATCAAGAAATGGGAACCAAAGCTGAAGGTGCATGTCTCGAGTTACTTCCTCCAACGCATGAAAACCAAATGGGGAAGCTGCAACCCTCGGCAAGGCCATATCCGCCTCAATACGGAGCTGGTGAAGAAGCCGAAAGATCTCATCGAATACGTCATCGTCCACGAAATGGTTCACCTCATCGAGCCGGTGCATAGCGATCGTTTCATCGCCATTCTTCAAGAGCACTATCCAACCTGGCATGAAGCCAGGGCCGAGTTGAACGAACTGCCATTGAGTGCCGAAGTGTGGAAGCAGTGGTTCGTTTATATGCTGCGATGCTCGAACGGATGCCTCTATACCGGAATCACAACGGACGTTCAAGGGCGCCTGAAGGTTCACAATGCCGGAAAGGGGTCCGCGTATGTGCGCGCGCACCGACCGGCCAAACTGGTTGCCTTCACCGCATCGGAAAACAGATCGTCCGCATCCCGCTTGGAATACTCGGTAAAATCACTGAGCCGGGCACAGAAAATCGTGCTGGCGCGGATGTGGAAGGCGGGTCAGTGAGGTTTCCGCGCACGTTTAAAATGACTTTCCTGTAGTTGTTGAACTGTCGCGTCGCTAGGGTGCCATTCGCCAAGCCGTGCAGTTTACCACAATTACATGCAGCGAGAAGGGTCCGAGGGTGGAGCAGCAAGACGCTGCTGGTTCGGCGTCCGAGGGTGGAAGGCTACTTGCCGTGGTTTGCGATGGAGCGGGAGGTGTAAAGTGCGACGGCTTTCAGAAATTTCAAAAAATCGGCTGACTCCATCCGTTCTCACGCGTATGAGGCTAATTATGAAAAGGCTAGTCAGGAGCGAAGCTCCAATGGATCCCCTCTGGCCGGAGGAACTGGAACTCTCCCTGGAGATGTTGGAGATCCCATGGGAACTCCCGCAGGAGGAAAGGCTGGAAATCTACCATCGGCAACTAGCAGCAAGGGAGGCCCGTGTGGGAAGTCTGGCCAAGGAAATCCTCCTGGGACTCCTCCTGGATCGGTTGCGCCCGCCGGGACTGCAACTGCCGCTCAACTAGCCGAGCGCGACAAGAATATTGCCAAGCTTGAGGCCGAAAAAGCCGAACGGGCCCGCGAACGCCTGCCCTCCAGTTACATTGCCGTCGCGCCAGAGACCGTGCAGGCCGGCAAGCCGGGTAAACTGCACATGAAATGCGCGACTGTTGACGATGCGGCACTTATCGGGAGTGCGAATCTCACCGACGATGCATTCAGCCGAAACATGGAGTTCGGAATGATTGTAAAAGACAAGGTCACCGTCGATGCCTTATCCGAGCATTTCACAGAGCTTATCCGTGCAAGGGTGCTTATGCCTGTCGTTTGAACCCAAGATGGAGACCACATCCCGAATCTCATATCGCCATCTTCGCCTTCAGCGTAGCAATCAACTCCGCCAACGCCGGGCGGGTGCCCGCGTTGCGCGGTGTCCATCCGAGGCAAAGGGTAAAGTGGTCTGGGAGCGGGAGACGGTGCAGGCGCTGGCCTTGCAGTGAGGAAATCGCGGTATCGGGCAGCACGGCAGCGCACATGCCCGAGCGAACCGCCTCGGCGGCTTGAAGGTAGGAAGTGCAGGCCACAGTGACGCGAAGGGGCCGGTCGCCGGCCATCCGCTCGATCTTTTCGCGCATCCACCCGCCAATCGGCAGTGCCATCGGCACGGTTGCCAAAGCATCGACTACGGACTTTGGAGCCTTTTTGACGATGGAAACCGGGATAAAGAGCGAATGGCCGATCTCGCCGAGAACAGCATGCTTGAGCCCCGGCACAAGGGAATCCTTCCGCACGAACGCCACGTCGTAGGTGCCCTCGCGCGTTCCGGCGACCATCTCCCGTGTCTGTTCGTGGTAAATCTCAAACTTCACGTCTGGATGGGCGTTGGCGACCGCTTTCAGCCTCGGCAGGAGGAGCCATTGCGCGATGCTGTTCGACGCGACAATCCGCACGCTCCATTCCCGCCCCCGGCACCGGGCGGCATAATCCGCCAGGCCTTTGAAGTTCTCGCGTCCGATGGCGGCCAGTTCCCGTCCGGCCTCCGTGATTTCAAGCCCCCGGCCTTTCCTGCGG
>Ga0114978_10001725_pt1 | contig 18354 bp, 14 predicted proteins | sample S_140212_EF_Meta_FD_87027 | JGI IMG/M metagenome (GOLD analysis project Ga0114978, IMG submission 87027) | Freshwater microbial communities from Lake Simoncouche, Canada to study carbon cycling - S_140212_EF_MetaG | ecosystem: Environmental > Aquatic > Freshwater > Lake | place: Lake... | reverse complement strand
TGAACTCCCCGGGCGCACGCCGACTGAAAATTGCGGCATGAGGGGAGTGGGAAAAATCGCGAGCGTGAAAACGGCCCTCTTCCAGTCGCCCTCCGGGCTCCTTCCAGAGGGCCGTTTTCACGCGAAACCCCAGCTCTCCAGAGTGTCATCAGTTATGAGGCAACGTATCCCTACTTTTTTGATGCCCTGGTGTCATTTTTGCTTGAGGCAACGCGCGCACGGGTGAGCGTTCGCGCCTAAGGCGCGCAGAGCATGGCCGCGCCAAAAACTCCGGCGCTGTCGCCGAGGGATGGCTTGAGAAATCGGGTGCGCACCTCGGGATTAAACGTGTGTCGCAGCACGGCGGCCCGCGCTTCCGGGGTGTAAAGGCAATCCAGGTTTCCCACTCCGCCCCCGATAACCACGGCATCGGGATCGAGGATATTGATGAGGGCTGCGATGGCCTCGCCGAATTTTTCCTGCAAGAGCCGGAGCGTTGCCACCGCGAAGGGGTCCTCGCCACTTTGAGCGCGCCGGGCGATTTCCGGCAGGCGGAGGTCGTCCCCGCCCTGCGTCCGATAAAATCTTTCCAGGGACGGTCCGGCAATCACCGTTTCCACGCACCCCGTGCGGCCGCAATAGCAGGGCTCGGATTCGCCGCAGAGGGGATTGTGTCCCCATTCCCCGGCAATGCCGTGAAGACCCTCCAAGACGCGGCCATTGATCACGATTCCGCCACCCACCCCCGTGCCGAGAATGAGGCCCATGACGACGGGGCACCCGCGCGCCGCACCCAGAGTGGCTTCGGCGAGTGCGAAACAATTCGCGTCGTTGGCGAGGCGGGCTTCGAGTCCCAGCCGGGCGGAAAGATCTTCGCGCAAGGGACGCCCATTCAGACAGGTGGTGTTGGAATTTTTCATCATTCCCGTGGCCGGTTCGGTCGCGCCCGGCGTGCCAAGGCCGAGTTTCTCCGGACGCCGGAGGCCGGAGGCGGATTCCAATTGCTCAACCACCCGCTGAATCTGGCCGAGGATGTGCTCGTAGCCGTGCCGGCTTTCGGTCGGAAGGCGCAAGCGGTGAACCGCTTGGCCGGGCTGCGCCGGATCGAGGATGGCCCCTTCGATTTTTGTCCCACCAAGATCAAGGCCCCAGAGATACATAGACGATTAAATTCGACGGACGCAAGGGCCGGCGGCCTTCCCGCTCAAACCGAGACGCGCATCGGCATGATGACGTAAAGGAACGGGGTATTGATCTTGATCACGCCCGGGCTCATCTCGTCAATCAGCTCGATATGGATCTCGTCATTGGGGAGATTGCGCAGGGGGTCGAGAAGAAATTCGGGATTGAAGGCGATGGAGATGTCGCGTCCACGATAGGCTACCGCCAGCGATTCGCGGGCCTCGCCCACCTCGGGCGTGTTGGCCGTGATGTCGAGATTGTTCTTGGTGAAATTGATTCGCACCGAGCTCGTTTTGTCGCTGCTCAGCAGGGAAACACGGCGGACACAGTTGAGCAGGGCCTCCCGCTCGATCGTCACGCGCTCCTTGGCTTCGCCGGGGATGACCTGGCGGTAATTGGGGTAATTTCCCTCGACGAGTTTCGAGACCAACTGCGAGCCGTTCAGCTCGAACGAGATGAGGTTTTCAGCGACGGAAATCTGGACTTCGCCGTCCTCGGTGAGCAGACGCTGCAGTTCGGTGATTGCCTTGGTCGGGACGATGAAGTCGCGCTCGTGGCTGCGCGGAAATTCCAGATCGCTGTCGAAGAGAGCGAGGCGGCGGCCATCGGTCGCAACCAGGGTGAGCTTGTTTTCCTTGAAGGAAAAAAGGATGCCGTTGAGGACGTAGAGGGTCTCGTCCACCGAGATGGCATAGGAGGTTTTGCGCAAGCCGTCGCGCAACTCCGATTGTTTGATGGTGTATGTCTTGGCTTCCTTGAAGGACGGGAAGGCGGGGAACTCATCCTTGGCCAGGCCGAAGATTTTGAAATAGCTCGATCCGCACCGCAGCGTAGAAATGTTTTTGGCGTCGGTCTCGACCATGATCTCGGAAGTCGGGAGTTCGCGCACAATGGCGGCGAGGCGGCGGGCCGGCAGGGTGGTCGCTCCGGCTTTTTCGACCTGGGCGGTGATCTCACAGCGGATCGCAACCTCGAGGTCGGTGGTCGTGAGGCGGACCCCGGTCTCGGTGGTTTCGAGCAGGGCATTGGTCAGGACCGGCAACGTGGAACGTGTGCTGACAACGTTTTGAATGCGTTGCAGGCCGTCGAGGAGGGCTTCTTTGGTGACAGCGAACTTCATGAAGGAATCTGATTTATTGACCGTCCGCCGCGAAGTCAAACATAAGTCCTCGCGCCGGACCGGAGTAAATGGCGGCGGACTGCGTCACCGTTGCAATTGTGTGTCGATGTGGCGGACGATGTGGCGGGTTTGCTCGTCCTCTTCGAGGCGGCGTTTGACCAGCTTGCAGGCGTGAATCACGGTGCCGTGATCCTTGCCGCCAAAGGCATCGCCGATGTCGCTGAGGGAAGACTTGGTCAGTTCGCGCGCGAGATACATTGCGATCTGGCGGGGGAAGGCAATGTTGGCCGGACGCCGTTTACTCGTCATGTCCGCGAGACGCACATCGTATTGCTCGGCGACTTTGCGCTGGATTTGTTCGATGGTGACGGCGCGGCGGGCTTGCTCCTGGAAAATATCGCGCAGCAGATTTTCGATCGCATCCCTGGTGATTTCGCGATCACTGAGAGATTTGTAAGACGCGACGCGCATGAGCGCTCCCTCGAGACGGCGCACATTGTTGCGAATGCGGTCGGCGAGGAATTCGATCACCCAAGGTTCCAAGGCGATGCTCAAACTCTCGGCCTTCTTTTTGAGAATGGCGATCCGGGTTTCGACGTCCGGGGGTTGGAGTTCCGCCGTCATGCCCCACTCGAAGCGGGAGACCAGGCGGTGTTCGAGTTTCTCGATTTCGCTGGCGGGACGGTCACTGGACAGGACGATCTGTTTGTGACCGTCGTGCAACGTATTGAAGGTGTGAAAAAATTCTTCCTGCGAACGCTCCTTGCCGGCGAGGAACTGGATGTCGTCAATCATCAACACATCGGCCGAGCGGTATTTTTTGCGGAACTTCACCAGCGAACCGTGCTGGATGGCATCAATAAACTCGTTGGTGAACTGCTCGCTGGAAAGATAAACGACCTTGGCCGATTTTTGATTTTGGATGACGTAGTGCCCGATGGCCTGGAGGAGGTGGGTCTTGCCGAGACCGCTGCCGCCATAAACAAAAAAGGGATTGTAGGTCTTGGCCGGTGTCTTGGCGATGGCCATGGCCGCGCCGTGGGCGAACTGGCTGTTCGAACCGACGACAAATGTGTCGAAAGTATTGCGAGGATTCATGCCCGACGAAACCGGGGACTGGGTGCGCTCGCGAACGGTGACGCGGGAAGTCTGCACGGCGGGATTGGGCGCGGCCACGGGCGCAGCCTCTACGCTGCCGGCCGCGACGAATTGAACCTTGCGGGGACCGCCGAGAATTTCCGCGACGGCATCCTGAACCAGCGGCAAATAATTGCTTTCGATGAAAAACTGGTGGATCGGATTCGGCACGCCCAGAACCAGTTTGGTGCCATCATCCGACACGACGTCAACGCCTTGAAACCACCGCTCAAAACCGTCGGCGCTGATACGCTGCCGAATCACTTCGGAAATCGCGGCCCAGCTTTGTCCGCAAGGGGATATCATAGAGAGTTGTCCACGTGATTTCCGGCAACTTGAGCGGAGTGCAGGGGAACGGAAGCCTGCACGCAAGACAGGTATTTTTCCGAAGAAATAAGAGGGAAATTGATCATAAAGCGCTTAAAATAATCCCCTTAAGAAATGTTGCCTTGGCGAATCTTTCCCAAGGCCGCCGATCCTTGTGACGCCTCCGAATTTCCTCGCGTGGCGAGGAATAGCAAATCAGTTCCGGGGGCGTTAATCATCTTCAAAGTTGGACGCAGGCAGACAGATCCTGGCTGTCGTAAGCGGGGGGTAAAATAGAAATTCCATCCCGTTTCGCTCAAGAAAAAACGCCAAAATCGTCACAATTAAATTTGGATTTCCGGGTCAAATTTTCTTGACCACCCCGTCCATCAAGATGGCGTCTGGGTTTGCGGGGTGTTGCCTTTTTTGGACGGAAAAAGAATCGAGACGGCAAACGTGACCGAACAGCCGATGAGAACGAAATACGGCCAGGAAATCGCCGGCCACCAACCCGGCATGAAGCCGCCGAACGAGAGTTTGAAGACCGTGCCGGTGGCGGGATCGTCGTAAAGAGGAATCTGGATTTTTGCGAGAATCAGGACGGCGGCGATGCCGAGGAGCATGCCAAAAATATTGGCGATATCGTTACCCCGGTGTTGCGTGAGCACGCCGAGCAGGAAGACGCCAAGGATCGCGCCGTAGCCGTACCCAAGGATGCCGATGGCTAACGGGATGATGGTGACGTTGGTCTTCAATGCGGCATAGGCGACCACCGTGGCGACACCGATCATGAGGGATCCGAAGACCACGGTGGCGATGCGGGCCGAACGCACGGCCTGGCGGTCGCTGGCGGCGGGGTTGATGTACGGCTGGTAAAAATCCCGGATGAAGGACGTCGCGAGGGCGTTCAACGCGGCGGAGGTCGAGCCCATCATGGTGGCGAAGACGCCGGCGATGATGAGGCCGCGGATTCCCACCGGCATCGCGTGCACAATATAGTGGGCGAAAATTTCGTTGGTAACGGTCGGGAGCAAGGGATCGTGGTTCACCTGATAATAAACCCAGAGGAGAAGTCCGACGACGAGGAAGGCGAGCACGATGGGAATGTCGGCAAAGCCGCTCAGAATGAGGCTGAGACGGGATTTCTGGGGGTTTTCCGCCGTGAGCATGCGCTGCACCATGTCCTGATCGGTGCCATGCGTCGCCATGGTGAAAAAAGTGGAACCAATGATGGCGGCGAAAATCGTGTAGGGATTCTCCAACATGCCCTTGAGCGCCTCGCCGAAGGGCTTTGTGGCATCCCAGCCGGTCCTGAACATGCTGACGTCCTGACCGGAAAGTTTTTCCGAAATCGTCTGCCAGCCGCCCGGGATATGGAAATAGATGGTAAAAACGGCAAAGAGGGCGGCTCCGATCATGAGGCAGGCTTGGATCAAATCCGTCCAAATGACCGCTTTGATCCCGCCGACAGCCGTATAAAAAGTGGTGACCACGGTGATGAAAAAGATGCCCCAGAAATACGTCCAAACCGTCACCGGATGCCCGGGCTGGAGGAAACGCCAGATGACCACAAGAATCACGCCCCCCAAATAAAGGCGCACGCCGATGCCCAGCACACGGCTGAGCAAAAAGATCCCGCTGGCCATGTCTTTTGTGCGCGGGCCGAAGCGCACGGTGAGGAATTCATAGATGCTCTGCACCTTGTGTTTGAAGTAGGGCGCGATGAAAAGATAGGCGATGATGATGCGCGCCAGGATGGTTCCGATGGCCAGTTGGGCGTAAGCAAAACTGCGGTCCTTGTACCCTTCACCGGGAGTGCCAAGGAAGGTGGCGGCGCTCGTCTCCGCCGCGATGATGGAGGCCAGAACGGCCCACCAGGGGATTTTGTGTCCGCCAAGGGCAAATTCCCGCAGCGTCGTATTGTTCCGCCCCGCGTAAAGGCCAATGCCGACGATGAGGGCGAAATAAAAGACGATGACCGCGCCATCAACCCCGAGAGCGAAATTCATTACGGCAGCACCTTGGCCAGCACCTTTGAGTTGCGTCCGCTGACCTCGTATTTTCCCCGCCGCTCCGCCGGGAGTATCTCCGGGGACGCCTCGGAGAAACCGCCTTTTTGCTGAAGATAATTAAAGGCCTGGGTCGAAAGCGCGAAGAGCCGCTTGAGGCCTTTTTCCTTGGCCAGATTCTCCACAAAGGCCATGAGCTTGCGGCCGTAGCCTTGGTTTTCATGAGCCTTGCTGACGTAAAGGCAGGCCAGTTCCCCCGCCGCCTCATGCGGATATAAATGCAGCGCCACGCAGGCCACCGGCGTCTTGTCCACTTCGAGCAACCAGTAATCTTCCAGGTGTTCGAGAATCTCCGCCCGCGTGCGCCGGACCAGTTCCTCGCCCTGCACTGATTGCCGGATGAGCGACATCACCGCCCGGACGTCTTTTTTGAAAATGCGCCGGACCTGCTGGTATTCATTGGAATAAACCATCGTGCCAAATCCCTCATGGCTGAAAATCTCGGTCAACAGCGCTTCATTGACCCCGCCATTGAGTAGATGCACCCGCCGGACGCCCTGTCCGCAGGCCCGCGCGGCGCATTCCAATTTCGACACCACGCTCTGCGACAGGTCCGCGCGCGATTTTTTCAGCAACTCCAGAGTCTCCGTCACCGAAAGCTGCCGCGGCAAAGGCTTGGCGGGAAACGCCGAAGCCGGCGCCAGATAAATGATCTTCGCCGCGGAAAGTTCCTCTGCAACCTCGACCGCCGCCACGTCGGAATTCACCCGATACGTGCGCCCCTCGCCGTCAAACCCCAACGGCGGAACCAGCGGCACGATGCCTTCGTCGAGCAAAAGCCGCAGCGCCTTCGCATCCACTCTCTCGACCCGGCCGGTGTATTGAAAATCCTGCCCGCCGAGAATCCCGGCCGGATGCGCGATGATCGCGTTGATATACGCCGCCCGCAGGTCCACGGCGGAAAGCCCCTCCATCACGTGATTCGTCAACCGGATGGCCGCCGAGATGCTTAACTCCAGTGTGGCCTCGTCCGTCACGCCCGTGCCGTCGGAATTCGTCAGCGCGATGCCCCGCTCCTTCGCCAGCTCCACCACTTGATGACTCGCGCCATGCACCAACACCACCTTCACGCTGAGCGAACGCAACACCGCGAGATCCAACAACACGTTGGCAAAATTTTCCGAAGCCGCCACCTCGCCATCCACCGCAATCACGAAGATGCGTTCCCGGAAACGGGGCACATATTGCAGGATTTCGCGCAGGTCGGAGACGTTCACAACAGACCGGTCATTGGTCATTGGTCATTGGTCATTAGTCAATACAGAACCGCCTCGCCCATAGCCAATGATCGAGGACGGCCGGGCGGAGCGGGACAGCCAAGCGGAGGTGCCCCGAAGGGGAGAGGAAAGCGAAGCCCTTGCTTGATGGCCGATTTCTTCAAGCCACACCCTCAAGACGAAGGTCTCCATCCAACTCGCCCGCCAGCAGCGAAGTCAACGCCCCTGGCACCTCCAGTGCCGCCAAAATCCCGCAGTCCGGCACCGCCAGCAGCCTGGCCCGCGGCAGCTTGCGGCAGATGGCCTCCCCTGCGGTCAGCGGAAACCCCGCCGCCCGATCCGGCCACAGGATGGTCACCGGCTGGGGCACCCGCCCCAGCCGCGACTCAATATCAAACGCCAGCCGCCCGCGCAGAAAACCAAAAATTGCGTGCTCCGCGCCCGATTGCTGCGCGCAGGTCGTGAGCACGCGCACCATCTCCTCGGTGAGACGCGCGGGATCGCCGAGCGCAAACTTCGTCAGCCAGCCGCGAATGAACGGCGCCCGCGAAAGATAATTGCGATAAACAAACCGGTTCAGTCCCGGCAAACCGACCAGCGCCACCATGCCCGCCGCCCGCCATTTGCCCGACTCTTTCAACCCCGTCGGCAGCAAGACGATCAGTCGCTCGATCCGCTCCGGATGCCGCGAAGCCATCAAGAGCGCGATTCCCGCCGTGAGCCCGCTCGCCACAATGATCGGTTTGCGCCCTGTGCACGTCTCCAGCAAAAGCTCCGCAATCGCCTCCGCGTAATCCACCGCATCCATCGGATCGCCCGGACGCTCCGACTCTCCGAAACCGATCAGATCCGGCGCGATCACCTCGTGACCCATGGTGAAATGCGGATAAATTTTCGACCACTCGTACGACGACGCCCCGAGATAAATCCCATGTAAAAAAACCAGCGGCTCCCCCGTGCCCGAGGTGTGGTAAACCATCTCCCCCCGCGTCGTCTCAGCCACCCGTGTGGCAAAAATCGCAGGTGAGATATCATCCGGGATCAGTTCACGCGGCGCGCGGCGCAATCCGTAACGCAAAGCCAGCGCCACCGCGCCCATCAACCCCACGCCAATGCCGATGCCAAGGGCGGGTTTGCGTTTCCAGAATTTTTTCACCTGAGGACAACACACCACATCCCTGCGTAAATGGCAAACAGGAGAGACGTCGCTTTTCTAAGCGGTCCTGGCCAGTCGCCGCCCGCCGGACGAAGGGGGCTCGACGATTTCGGCACAAGATGGGAAGGGATCAGGTTGCCGGGCAGTCGCAAAACGCTGTTCGGAGATGTCAGGGGGGCGGAAGGCAATAAACGGCCAGGACGTCTTCCCTGGCTGCCACGAAAGCCGCTTCCCATCGGGCGGGATCTTCCCGTGGGTGCTCAGATGAGGTGGCGGGCCCAAACAAAAACGCCCCGGTTGAAAAACCGGGGCGTTTATTTTAAAAGTTTATTTCGTGCTTGGAAGCGATTTAGTAGCGACCCCGGCCGCCATCGCGACCACCGCCGCCGCCGCCGCCACGGTTTCCACCGCCGCCGCCGCCACCGCCGCCACCGCCGCCAAATCGGCGACCACCGCCGCCACCACCGCCGCCGCCTTCTTCGCGGGGCCGGGCTTCGTTGACGGTGAGACTGCGTCCGTCAATTTCCTTGCCGCTGAACTGCGAGATCGCCGCTTGGGCTTCTGCATCGGAGGACATGGTGACGAAAGCGAAGCCGCGGGACCGGCCGGTTTCCCGATCGGTGACAAGTGCTGCTTCGCTAACCGTTCCGGCTGCGGCGAAGAGGCTCTTTAGATCGGCTTCTGTGGTTTGAAAGGAAAGATTTCCTACGTAGAGTTTGCTGCCCATAATATGTGTTTGGTTGTTTTTGCAGGAGGAGTCATCGAACGGATCAGGATCGCTGCTGGCTGAGTTGTGACCAAAGCCACTCCGCAAACACAATTAGCTATCAACCTCCGCCCCAGGGGGCTCTGAACTTGCAAGACAGATCAAATCAGGAACCTGAGCCTAATGCAATCCAAATCACACGGCCGTGGTGAATAGTATATTTGAGGGGGGGAGCGGGGAAATCGAGCCTTTTGCGCGCTCCGCTCCGGCGACGGGAAGTCCGGCCGGATCGAGCAGGCCGGGTTGAACGAGGACAGAGGCCCGCTCCCGGTAAAGTAGATATGTTCGCGGGCCAGCTTGCCGTCGCGGAAACGCACGATGGCGACGAGGGGAATCTTGACGCGTTTACCGGTGGGCGCGATGTCGGGCAGCATTCAGCCCATCGCGATGGTATGGGTGAATTTGAAAAATTATTTCGTCCACGTGTTCCTCCCAAAAGTTGCTCGAGGGCTGCAGGAGTCAGGCCGGAGGCGGGAGATTCGCTCAGGAGCGCGTGACTCCACCACAGATCCCGGCCCGAACGCAGGCAGAGAAAATATCCGTCCCCCCCGCCCGCCGGTAGCGGTCGAGTTTTCGCTCAGGCACAACATTTTGATTGAAGCCGCCCTTACGCCGTGCGATAGAAAACAGCCTTGGAGCCGCTCTGCCTTCCAGAATGTTTCGTAAGGGGTCGGGAATCCCGAGGGAATTCAGACACACGGTTTCGTCTTCCCCCCCGCAAATTTTCAGTCAGAAAACTATGCATCGAGCTGACCTGATCGAAACGTCCGAAGAACAAAGCCTGTCCCGCCGGCCGGCCGGAAAAAGCAGCCGCCACGGAACGGCCGAGAAGGTGAAGAACTTCGTGATAGACACGAACGTCCTTCTCCACGATCCGCACAGCCTCAATCGGTTTGCCAACAACCATGTCTTCATTCCGGTCGAGGTCCTCTCCGAACTCGACCGCTTCAAAAACGAGCAGACCGAACGCGGGGCCAACGCCCGTGCCGTGCACCGCTACCTCACCCAGCTCTTCGGGCAAAATGCCCGCAAGGTCACGCGCGGGGTCGAGACTGCGGGCGGCGGTTCCGTTCGCATTCTGATCAACGAGACTCTCGGCAAGGCCGCGTCGTCCGCCGCCATGCGCCGATTTTTGAAGATTTTCCCCGATCAGGAGCGCATGGATCACCGCATCATGGGAGCCTGCCTCGCCCTGCAGGAACACGAGGCCGGCCCGACCATCCTTGTGACCAAGGATCTCAACATGCAGCTCAAGGCCCTGGCCATCGGGCTCACCTGCGAGGATTACCTCAACGACAAAGTCGCGGTGAAGGACGCCGAGGGTTTCGCGATTCGCTCCATCCCCGTCGAAGCGCACGAACTTCAGCGCTTCGGCAGTTCGCGCAGTCTCGATCTTCCGCTTTCCCGCACCGGTCCGGTCGAGATCAACGAATACGTCCTGCTCAAATCCGAGGAAAACAAACTCATGCCCGCCCGCCACATGGGCGAAGGCTGTTTCGAGCGGCTGAATATTCCGGCCTCCCTCGCCATGCCCCGCGGCATCGAACTCCGCCCCGCCAACGCCGGTCAGCAATGCTTCCTCGACGCCCTGCTCGATCCCGAGATTTCCCTCATCACCTGCTACGGCCAGGCCGGCACCGGCAAGACCATCATGGCCGTCGCCGCCGGGCTTTTCATGACCACGATGAAGCAGTTTAATGGCATGACCGTGAGCCGTCCCGTCGTCGCCATGGGCGATACTCTCGGCTTCCTGCCCGGCACGCTGAACGAAAAAATGCACCCCTGGCTGCAGTCCATCTACGACGCCTTCGAGGTTCTCCTGCCCCTCAATCCCCCCGGCGCCGAGAACAAACACCGCCCCAACTCCGACCGCAAAAACCAGAAGCCGCCCAACCCCCGTCATCCCGGCGGCAACGGCCAGCACACGGTCGTAAAACCCTACGAACAACTCATCGAACGCGGCCTCCTGGAAATCGAAGCCCTCTGCTACATCCGCGGACGCTCCATCCCGAACCGTTTCTTCGTCCTCGACGAAGCCCAGCAGCTCACCCCGCTCGAAGCAAAAACCGTCGTCACCCGCATGTCCAAGGGCTCCAAGCTCGTCATGGTCGGCGATCCCGCCCAGATTGATAATCCGTACGTGGACAGCCGCTCCAACGGCCTCGTCCACACCCGCAACCGCCTCCGCGGCCAGCGCATCACAGCCCACATCTCCCTCACCAAAGGCGAACGCAGCGACCTCGCCGAGTTGGGTGCGAAGATGATGTGATGTTTCCTGCACACCTGGTGTCGTCACGGCACCCGGTTGCCGTGCGGGAGGAACGCCCCAGGGGACTGGGGCGGCTACAGCGGCTCAAACACGAGAGAAGGCTCTCATTTTACTTCACGCCCCACTCTTTTCCCGGACCTTCCGGGCGGTATTTATCCATCACCGCGTCGAGTTTTTCCGGTGACACCCCGAGGGCCTCGGAGAGAACCTTGCGATTCTCGGCGCGTTGGGCTTCCGTCGGGCGATCTCCTTTTGGGGCGGGATGCACGTTCTTGAACGCCTCGCGAAACTGCTCCGGAGTCACGCCGAGATCTTTCGCCACCAGATCCACCGGGCGGCCAGGGTCATCCGGCGGCGGAGGGTTGCCTCCCGGTGCCGGGAAGGGCGCGGAGGCGTCTCCGCGAACATATTTCTCCCACATGTCCAACGCCGCCGCGGTGAGTTCCTCGCGCGTCACCGTGCCGTCGCGGTTCGCATCCACATCCGCAAAATGCTTCACCACGAAACCCGCCATCGCCGTATGGACTTCCCGCTCCCGGGGAAAATCGGCGGCGGTGATTTTGCCTTCCGCATTGTAGCCATCCACCGTGCGATTCACCACGGCGAGCACCTCCGCCTTCGAGATTTCCCCATCCTTGTCCGCATCAATCTCCTGCAAATGGACCACCATCCAGGGAGTCTTCCCGCCGGGCATTTGGGCCCGCGCCACCCAGAAGACGGCCAGCAGAAGAAAAGCACAGAGCAGAAAACCCGGACGCCGAAAATTCCGCAAAAGATCACGCATGGCCCATTGAACGCCGCGCCGCCGGGAAAGTTGCATCGGCCCCGTGGCCGCGCTCGTGAGAGCGTGGGGAGACGCTTTTTCTTACACGTGAACCCAAACTCTCTCCGGAAAAGACAGGAAGTTCACTTGTAGGTTTACGTTCAAGTTCAGGTGCTGATTGGGAGGCGGGGGTTGTCATTTCCCGTGCTCTCGAATAAATCAGGTGGAGGCATGGCGCAGACGGTTAGGTTCCAGCATTTTGAAGTCCTGAAAAAGGACGACGGTTCGCTTTTTGAACTGGGCCGCGGAGCCATGGGCATCACGTATAAAGCGTTCGACACGAATTTGCGGTGTCATGTGGCGTTGAAGGTAATCAATGCGTCGTATCTGCACAGCGAGGTGGCGCGGCAGAGGTTTCTGCGCGAGGCGCGGGCGGCGGCGGCGTTGCGGCATCCGAATGTGGCGACGGTCTTTCACCTCGGGAGCGTGGATGACAATTACTTCTATGCGATGGAGTTCATTGACGGGGACACGGTCGAGGATTTCATGAAACGCGAGGGGGCGGTGCCGGCGGCGATGGCGCTGGAGATCGCCGCGCAGGTGAGCCGCGCGCTGGGGGCGGCGGAGAAACAGGGGCTGGTTCATCGCGATATCAAGCCGTCGAATCTGATGATTGTGCGCGAGGATGGCGGGGAGGGTTTCACGGTGAAGGTGATTGATTTCGGCCTGGCGAAAAGCGCGGCGGCGGGCGGGCAGGATTCGGCCACGCGGACGACGGGTGGTTTTTTGGGAACGCCGCATTTTGCGAGTCCTGAGCAACTGGATGAGCGCGAGATTGATGTGCGGTCGGACATTTATTCGCTGGGGGTGACGTTGTGGTTCATGCTGGCGGGGAAGACGCCCTTCAGCGGGTCGCTGGCGCAGGTGATGAGCCAGCATTTGCACCGCGAGCCGCCGTTTGAAACGCTGGAAGGTCAGTCGCCCGCCGTGGTAAAATTGCTGCGGCGCATGATGGCGAAGGATGCGGCGGACCGTCCGCAGTCGCCGGCCGGGTTGCGGGCGGAGATCGAGGCGTGCCTGGAGTTGGTGAAGGCGGCTCCGCCGGCCGGGCCGCGGGCGGTGAGTGGTGAGGCGTTTGAAACGACGGTGATGCCACAGGAGGGGAGCGCGGCGGAGCTGGCATCGGGAATTTTGCTGGCGGAGCGGTTCCGGCTGCTGGATGAGGTGACGGCGTCGGATCACGGGCGGATGTTCCGCGCGCAGGCGGTGGAGGATCAGGCGGTGGTGGCGGTGTTGCTCCTGCCTGCGGGGCTTCTGGCAACGTCGGAGGCATTCACGCGGCTGGAGCAGGCGGTGGAGAATCTGCAGAAATTGAGGCATCCGGCGTTTCAGCGGATTCTTTCGCTGGAGCAGGCGAATCCGCACACGTTTCTGGTGCTGGAATGGATCGAAGGGCCTGTGTTGCTGGATGTGCTGCGGGCGCGGCGGGCGCTGCCAGCGGGGGAGGCGAAGGGGTTGCTTGGGCCGCTGGCGGAGGCGTTCGATGAACTGGGTGCGGCGGGTTTGAGCTGCCCGGATATCGCGGTGCACGAGGTGGTTCTGGCGGGCGGGAGGATGGACGCGCCGAAGTTTCTGCCGCTGGCGGGTTTGCGGACGCTGGTGCCGGATGCGACGATGGTGGCGTCGTCGTTTGCGATGATGAAGGCGAGCGGGGCCTTCGCGGGAAATCCGGCGAATGCGTATGTCTTTGCGGTGGGTTCGCTGGCTTATGAAATGCTGGGCGGGATGCGGACGGGGAGTTCGACGGGGAGCTATGTGCCGATCCCGGGGTTGTCGGAAGACGGCAATACGGCACTGCGCAAGGCGCTGAATCCGGGGCGGGGGTTTGCGAATGCGTCGGCCTTTGTGGCGGAACTTGATGATGCGGTGACGACATCGGTTCTGCCGGTTCGATCGGCCGCGCGGACTCCGCCGCCGTTCCCGGAGCAGGGGAGGAAACGCCCGGCGCTGCCCTTGGTCGCAGCGGGCGTGGTGCTGGCGCTCGGGGGTGGGGCGATTTGTGGCGGGGTGGTTTTGTTTCAGCGGGTCAATGGTTCCGCTACGGTGGTGAAAGCGGAGGGGCCTGCTCCGATTCCAGAGGCAACGGCCGCGCCGGCAGCAACCGGTCCGCTACGGGGGGCGTATGAGAAGGCGCTGGCGGGGGCGGAGGCTTGGCAGAAGCAGGATAATTTCGCGCGCGCATTGGCGGCTTACGCGGCGGTGGCGGCGAAGTTTCCCGGGGAAAAACAACCGCGCGCCGCCATGGAAATGCTGGCGGCGAATCTCCGGGCGCGCAAGCTCCCGCCGGGCGACCTCGTCACGCTGCGGCAACCGCTCGAACAGGCGGCCGCTCTGGGGGTCGTTTCCGCGCAAGTGATGCTGGGCGAAACGCTGAGGCAGAGCGATCCGGCGGCCGCGCTCAAGTGGTTTATCGCTGCGGGGACGCAGGGACAGACCGAGGCGATGGTGGATGCGGGGGACATGATGGCGATCGGTCGCGGCCTCCCGGCCCCCGATCTTGGCGGGGCGGTGGAATGGTATTCCAACGCGGAGAAATCCGGCGACGCGGACGGGATGTATCGGCTGGCGGAATGTTATCTGTTCGGCAAGGGGATCGCCCAAGACCCGCGGCGCGCGGTGGAACTGCTGACGGCCTCGGCGGCGTTGAATAATCCGGTGGCGATCAATTTGCTGGGCGATGTGTTCCGGCGCGGCCTGCCGGGATTGATCGAGCCGAATCCCGCGGAATCGTTCCGGCTTTTCACCCGGGCGAAGGAACTCGGTTTTCTCGACGCGCAGGGAAATCTCGGGGTGCTCTACATGAACGGTGAGGGGGTGGCGAAGGATGAGCGGATGGCGTTCGCGTTGTTCCGCGCAGGTGCGGAAAAAGACAACCCGCCCTGCATGTTTTTCTACGCGATGTGCCTGGAGGGCGGAGTGACGGCGGGCAAAAATCCCACCGAGGCGCGCGCCTGGTATCTCAAGGCGGCCAAGGCCGGAAACAAACCCGCGATGGATTGGTGCAAAAAAAACAATATTCCGTTGGCAAACATGCCGTGAAGGGTTAATTCCGGTCTCCCTTTCGATGAATATCCACGAATACCAAGCCCGCGAGCTTTTTGCCAAATTTGCCGTTGCCACCCAGCCCGGAAGTGTTGCTTTCACGCCCGATGAGGCCGAAAAAATCGCCGCGAAACTCGGCGGCAGGATTGTGGTGAAAGCGCAGATCCACGCCGGCGGACGCGGCAAGGGAACGTTCAAGAACGGCTACAAAGGCGGCGTGCATTTGTGCGACACACCTGCCGAAGTCAAGGACATCGCCGCGCAAATGCTCGGCCGGGTGCTGGTGACCCACCAAACCGGTCCAGCGGGCAAGGAGGTGGCGAAGGTTTTTGTCGGGGAAGCGGTGGACATCACCCGCGAGTTGTATTTTGCCATCCTGCTCGACCGCGCGACATCCGTGCCCATCGTCATCGCCAGCACCGAAGGCGGGGTGGACATCGAATCCGTCGCCGAACACACCCCGGAAAAAATCCTCCGCCTCGGGGTGAATCCCGCCTTGGGGCTCATGCCGTACCAGACGCGCCAGATCGCTGTGATGCTCGGACTCACTGGCAAACTGATGAACCAGGCGTCCAAGCTTTTCACCAATCTCTACAACCTCTTTATCGCATGCGATTGCGCGATGGTGGAGATCAATCCCCTCGTCGTGACGGCGAAAGGTGAACTCCTCGCGCTCGATGCGAAGTTCGGCTTCGACGACAACGCGCTGTATCGTCAGCCGGAGATCCTCGCCATGCGGGACAAAACCGAGGAAGACCCTCGCGAAGTCGCCGCTTCGGAATTTTCCCTCAACTACATCGGTCTCGACGGCAACATCGCCTGTCTGGTCAACGGCGCCGGGCTGGCCATGGCCACGATGGACATCATCCAATACGCCGGTGGCAAACCGGCCAACTTCCTCGATGTGGGCGGCGGAGCGACCAAGGAGCAGGTTTTTGCGGCGTTCCAGATCATCCTCGGCGACAAGAATGTGAAGGGGATTTTGGTCAATATTTTCGGCGGCATCATGGACTGCAACATCATCGCCACCGGCATCGTCGAAGCGGCGCGCGAAATCGGCCTCAAAATTCCGCTCGTGGTCCGTCTCGAAGGCAACAACGTCGAGGCCGGCAAAAAAACCCTGGCCGAAAGCGGCCTCGCCCTCATCACCGGCGATAATATCCTCGACGCCGCACAAAAGATTGTGGCCGAGGTCAAAAAAGCCGCCTGATGTTCTGGTCATTCGTCATTAGTCATTAGTCATTAGTCATTAGTCATTCGTCATTCGTCATTCGTCATTTTTTCCCATGTCCATCCTCGTTACACCCGCCACCAAAATTCTCGTCCAGGGCATCACCGGCAGCTTCGGTGCCCGGCACGCGCAACTCAGCCTCGATTACGGCACCAAGGTCGTCGCGGGCGTCACCCCCGGCAAAGGCGGGCAGCTTTTCTCCCATGTCGTGCCGATTTTCGACACGGTGGATCAGGCGGTGAAGGAGACCGGCGCCACGGTCTCGGTCATTTTCGTGCCGCCGCCCTTTGCGGCGGACGCGATTCTCGAAGGGGTTGACGCCGGACTCGACCTCGTCGTCGCCATCACCGAAGGCATTCCGGTCAACGACATGGTGAAGGTTAAACAGGCCATGCAGGGCTCGAAAACGCGCCTCATCGGCCCGAATTGCCCCGGCCTCGTCACACCCGGCACCGGCAAGGACTCCCATGGTGGCTGCCGTATCGGCATCGCGCCGGGTTAAATTCACAAAAAGGGCAACGTCGGCGTCGTCTCGCGCAGCGGCACGCTCACCTACGAAGCCGTCTGGCAGCTCACCACCCGCGGCTACGGCCAATCGACCTGCGTGGGCATCGGCGGTGATCCGGTCAACGGCACATCGCACCTGGACGTCTTGAAAATGTTCAACGACGACCCGGAAACGGAGGCCATTATCATGATCGGCGAGATCGGCGGCACGGCCGAGGAAGAAGCGGCCGCCTGGGCCAAGGAATATTGCCGGAAACCCATCGCCGCGTTCATCGCCGGAGCCACCGCGCCTCCCGGCCGCCGCATGGGCCACGCCGGGGCCATCGTCAGCGGCGGCAAAGGCACGGCGGCGGCGAAGATTGAAGCCATGCTCGATGCCGGCATCGCGGTGTCGCCCACGCCGGCGGAAATGGCGGAGACACTGATCCAGCACTGGAAAGGTTGAGGGTGTTTTCCGCAGGCTTTCCGTCTGCGTCATGGGTGAGTCCCGCCCTGTCTCACGCCGCGCTCTGGATTGGTTCGGCCCTGTTTTTCGGAAGCCTTTCCCTGGTGGTGGGCATGAATGTGACCTGGGATACGCGGAACTATCACTTCTACAACGCCTACAGCCTCCTGCACTATCGCATGGGGTTTGACTGGGCTCCGGCCCAGTTGCAGAATTTTTTGAATCCCGGATTGGACGTGCTTCCGTATTGGATGATGAGGCATTGGCCGGCTCCTCTCACCGGGTTTTTCTTGGGTGCGGTGCAGGGGTTGAATTTTGCCCTGATTACGGAAACAGGGCTTTCCCTTTGGCAACGCGTCTGGCCGGAAAGTGAAGTCTGGAAATGGTGGGGCTTGAGTTTGGCCGGGGCGGCTTTCGGCTGTTATGGGCCGGGCTTCCTGGTGGAGTTGGGGTCACTCTCGCAGGACAATGTGATCAGCCTGTTCGTCTTGGGTGCGCTTTGGCTGGTGATCCTGGCGGACGACAGGCAGACGACGGCCGGCGGCATGTGGCGCGTTGCCCTGGCCGGTCTGTTGATTGGTTTGGGGACAGGCTTCAAACTCACCACCGCCCTCTATGCGGTCGCCCTGTTTTTTACGCTGCCGTTCCGGCTGGGGAGTGGGAGAGCAAGGTTGCCCGCCCTCGCGCTCCTGACCGTCTTCGGCTCGCTGGGTTTGGCCATCAGCGGGGGTTGGTGGATGATGCTTCTTCAGCAGAAATTTGGCAGTCCGCTGTTTCCCTATTTCAATCACATCTTCCAATCGGAGTGGGTGCCGCCGCTCGATTTCCGCGATCCCGCGTGGCCGCCCGCAAGTTTTTGGCAAGGGGTGATTTTTCCCTGGAAAATGGCCTCACTGGCGGCCACGGGGTGCGAACAGGTCTATCGTGAGGGAAGATACCTTCTGGGGATTGCCGCCCTCTTGGGGGCAATATTTTTCCTGCCCGGCGGCGCTGGCAAAGCCTGGGTGGGGGGGCGACCGGACCTTCGAGCCGTGCTGTTTCTCGGGGTGTTTTCCGTGGTGGCTTGGGTGACGGGCATTACGCTTTACGGATACATGCGCTACAT
>Ga0114978_10001724_pt1 | contig 18355 bp, 26 predicted proteins | sample S_140212_EF_Meta_FD_87027 | JGI IMG/M metagenome (GOLD analysis project Ga0114978, IMG submission 87027) | Freshwater microbial communities from Lake Simoncouche, Canada to study carbon cycling - S_140212_EF_MetaG | ecosystem: Environmental > Aquatic > Freshwater > Lake | place: Lake... | reverse complement strand
CCTCAAGAATGAGTGCTGAGCGTCCTGTACCTTGGCGCAACTGATAGAACTCCTGAGGTGGAACCCACCGTGTAAAGTCTCCGGTCGTCTGCGGTACACCCAGTACATCTACAGGGTCACGTAGTGATGCAGTGAACTCGACTACGTTCTCGATGCCAAGCTCACGCACGATGTCACGAGCACAGGCAGATTTGCCACCGCCCGGCGCACCTAGTATGAATGGCACGACACGATTGCCGTTAGCCGCACGGAACTGCTCGACGATTGACGTCTTGATATTTGAATAGCGCATGAATTTTCCTTGTGGTTGAAAAGGTTTTGTGCGTCTGGATGCAAGCCCCCATGCGTGACGCATGAACGATGGGGTAGCCGAAATTATGTAACGTGTGTATGTACGATGGTGTCACGCCGGGGACAGGTATCGAGCAACTAACAGCGATGTGCCGTATTTCTCAAGCATGTGCTTGGCTGTCTCCAAGTCATCGAACATGGTGTCCTCGATAGGATGCTTGCCTCTACACACTGAGCCATAGAAGACAATCTTCCAGCCCACCGACGTGGAGACCACGTAGCCTATGTACACGATGTACCCATTTTCCATGCCATCGTTCCACATACCCGCACGTTTGATCGGAGCGTCTATCATTGCCATGTGCATCAGGGCATGGGGTCTATCCCTCCATGTGATCTTCATTTGAAGTCCTCCTCTTGCAGTGGTGGGTGTTTAAGTGCTTGGTTCATTAGCTTGAACAAAGCTTTCACAGACTTCATATCCTCTGAGCCTGTGCAGGGATCGCAATACCCATAGGGTTTACCCTTCTTGTTGTAACTAACTTCTTGCAAGCAGTACCAATCCTCACCGCCATTTTCTGACTTGAGGTTTACGATTCGATGGTTCCATGTGAACATGATTAGGGTCTCCAGTAATAAAGGTCAAGGGCTACTACAATGAGCGCCACTAGGAATACGACACGCTCGATGCGTTGCCACGCTGTGTGTTTGCTTGGGTTCATACGGGTCTCCATAAAGTTTTAACAGCACGTAACGTGCATCAAGCCTCGAAGCGAACCATCGAGACAGCTTTGGGCAGTCGTCTTGCAACAGGCCGCTGGGTGGCCATCCTGTTTTCATTCGTCAGTCTCCAATTCGTCGTCCAATTCATCGGCACAATACTGATCGTCGTAACTCATGATTTTTTCAAACCAGATACGGGACGACCGTTTAGCAACGGATTCGTCGGGGTACATGCGCTTTGCGTATACCTGAGCATCCTTTTGGGTACGCCACAGCGTGGGCATATAAGGCTCTTCATCGTTTTCCAGTACGTACCACACTTCTGTAATCGTTGTGTCGTACATCTTGAGACCGCACATCTTGCAGTCCAGTCTTATTATTTCTTTAGTCATAGTTACTCCTTGTGTGTAGGGAATCGTTTGTGTGTATCGTAGAAACGCCAGAAGTCACAGGTGGCACATCCCGGCTCGTAAGTACGGCATCGTTTACCTTGGCTGTCCCGCAGGAATTTAAACCCACCAATAGATACGTACTTGGTCTTGGCACGATTGCGTATGTCTCTGACTTTCATTTTGTTTCCTCCGCGCTATATTGGCGAGCAGCGTCCCACATCAGATATGCGTCCGGTACGCTGCTTCCGTAAATCGCAAAGTCGTAGTGTTTGTAAAACTCTTCTTCGTCGTTGCCCAGCTCAAAGTATGCGCGAACAACGTTTTCCGGTACTGACGCAACAATGCGTGCGTAGGCACGAACGAAGGTTTCTTCTTCATGGGTTAAAGTTTTCATTTGAGTAGTCCTTTCTCGTACATCTTTTCTAGCAGTGATGAGTGCACAATTGAGTAGCCAAGACGCAGACCTTCGGTGTTCATCCATTGGGCTTCGGATTCACAGCTACCAGTTGCGCTCGATGCACCCGCATTCATACAGCACCAATGCACTGCTGTTGTGTATTGGACTGATGAGTCGAACCAGTCTCCATCGGGGTCAATGCACCCATAGAAGTTGTCCGACGAATGCAGGCGTTTGAATTTTTTCCAAGTCTTTTTCACGATTAGTCCTCCAGTTTTTGAATAACAAGACGAGTGACGTACTCATCTGTGTTTAAGTGACAGCCAGTAGCTAATGACATGACGTGTGTTCTACGTATCCAACCACGCTCACCGATGGGCATCTTGGCATCGTGTAGGGTTACTACCCAGTGCATCACGCCTCGGGTTACGTGCTCGGTGTCCTCTACGTATTCCCACGTAGCTGACTTGGCTTGATACTTCTCTACCAAATGGTGTAGGTGTATCTCATTCCGATGGGTCATGGCTCGGGCACGTAGATTGTGTTGCGTGTCTCAATAATCCCACCTTGAGGGTTGAAACTAACGATTTCGCTTGTGCGTATGTTGCCGCTGCCAATACGAGGATGATTGACCACCTCCAGCCTAGCGCACCAAAAGGGTTTGTCGTTGCTGTCGTACAGCAAGCACATTGTTGTGTCAAAGTAGGCTTTGTAGAATACGATCGGTTTCATGGTGTTCCTTTATTCGTTAGCGTAGGCAAATACCGGGATGGCTAAGAGCGAGAGCATCCCAACGTATAGGAACGCAGGGTCTTGCGTGCCAAAGGCGTATCCTATAAACAGCAAGGGTGCCTTGATGCAGTAAAAGTGCCAGATTTTCATATCTCATACCTTTCTGGTTGTTGCTTGATTCTGATTGAATACCCAAGCTTGATGATGTGCTTGAGCGCCTCGGGCGTTAGGGTGATGGTGCCAGTGAGTGCTGCGAACGTGCGTGATTTTCCACAGCTTGGATACGCCACCGTTTTCCCATATACATCCCTGAAATCCACCTCGATCTCCATAGGTGCAAGTTCAGGTGGCTCGGTGTTTGGGTTGTGATGTGTGAATGTGTATGTGTACGTCATTTTGAGAACCTTTCTGTCAAGTAGTTGCGGTATGCTGACTCAGGATCGTCAGTCTCGAATGGGTTATCTTCCACCGCGTCGTACTCGAATACGTATTCGACGTCTTCAGCATCAGGTGTGTATGTGTATGCAAAGTGTGTGCGTGTCATGGTGTGTCCTTGTGGTTGTGTGTATGTGTATGCAGGGTTTACCCTATCGAATTATCCAGAATCATGGGGTAATTATCCAAGATTTAGGTGCTTGGATAATTAGAAATCACGTGTGTATACGCTGTAACCCGCATGGATACTGGGGTTGTGATGTGCGTATAGGGTTTACCCTGCTTGAATTATCCAAGGTCGGAAAACACAGGGGGGATTCTGAGGACTTTTAGATTTCGACCTCAAAACGTATTGTCACGCAACTATTTTTTTCATAGTACAAATAGTGAGTAAAGCTTGGATAATTGGATAATTGGATATATAGGAGACCTAAGTTGTTGATTTACATGGGAATCCTATTTATCCAAACGAATTATCCAACTTTTAGGGCTGGATAATTAGGCGTGTGTGTATACACACGTGTTGCGTCGAGAGATTACGACACCAACTCCGTTGGTTGTACCCGCCTTAATTGGGTTGGCATTGACGCCGTACACACGAAACGTCTCACACACATTGTGCATGGGGTTTCTATTTGACGAGCGCGACATTACACCTGAACGCTTGGGTGTGTAAAGAGGGATAGGTTTAGATGTTGGTTGCGTAGTGTGCAATTTAGCCATCTGACTATCGTGAACTGTGTGGACTCTCATATCTTCCTTTCAAGTAACAATCCAAAGCCCACACTCGATGGGCTTCAGGTTGACACCTACTTACTCAACCGCACGTGCTTGCATTGCAATTTGCGCATGGTAATCTGCGCTTGCACTTGCCAAGAAGTCGATAAGCTGACGATTGCGAATAGTCATCTCGCTGTCCTTGGTCATCGACTCGATGCGCTTCATGAACTTGTCGAATGACTCGGACACGTCGAACACGGAGACGACTTTCTCCTCCGGCTTGGCTTCTTCCCATGCAAGTGCCATGAGATTAGATTCCAACTCTGCGACATCCAAAAGTCGCATAGTCTTGGCACGTTCGGAATCGAACGAGAATTTGTCCTTGCCCTTGGCAATGAACATTGGGGTATTGGTCTCGAACCATGCACGCAAGGATGCCTTACGCAGACCTTTGCCAAGGGCTTCAACCAATTGGTCTGCAAGAGTCACGTCACCATGCACAAGGGCGTGGATAGCGCAGGCAGTCGCAGTCGATTGAATGTCCTTGGTCAGCTTAGCCGATGCACGACCGATAGAACCAATTTGCTTGAGAATTTGAACTTTGTCCATGATAATTTCCTAGTGAGTTGAGCTTTGATGTGTATCCGACATGGCTACACATTCAAGCCCTTTGGATAGGGCTTTCGGGTATTAGCGCCCCCGATTGTTGGCGCTCCGTTTGTTGGTTGATAGGGCAACGTCAAGAAACCCTCGATATGCACCGACTGAATGAACCGTTCGGCGTAGGGAAAACCCCTACATTTGCTCCTACTATATGCAGGTTGCGGCATGAGACCCAGCCCAGCGTTACCTGTTGGCGTGTCACTATCCACGTATCCTCAGCTTCGACCGTAAACCCGCACTGGGCTTCCGAGAGTCACCTACTCGATACCTTGCTGTTTACGTTATTTCACGTTAGATGCAAGTCCTTCTACTCAAGGTGCAAGTGTCAACCACCATGCAACCCCTACATCAATGGTGCAGGTGTCAACCCACCCCCCACAGGACACCAACCCCCCGCCCCCACCCCCTGCCTGCTTACGCCTCACGCTCATAGCACGTCAAAAAATAAAGATATACACACGTTATACGCATACACACCCCCAAAAAATCAAAAAAACAGGGTATAATGTGCGTATACACACCTAAAAGGACCAAAAATGAAGCGCTGGAACCTATTTATTTCAGAAGAAACCTTGGAAAAAACACAAAAATTGGCCAAAAAGAAGGGCCTTTCGGCGGCTGACATTGTCAGAATTGCCTTGGAAAAGTACCATCAAGCAGTAGAAAAAGCTGAAAACGCAGCAAAAGAGGCCGCAAATGTCCGTTGAAAGCACAGAATTTGGTGACGAACCGTTGGAATATGGCAATAAACAGGTGTCGTTTCCCAGCATCAGCGAAGAAATGGTGTCATCCATAGCCCTTGGCATGGAAGATGAGCTCATAGTGGCAGCCCGGCATGGCCTAAGCGTGGAACAGTTTGAAGCCTTGGCTGCGCAAAAGTGGTTTCAGTTGCAGGTAACGCTCAAGCGTTCCGAGTTTGAAAAAAACGGCATCACATTCAAAGCCAAAGCGTCGTGGATGGCTGGGGAGTTGCTGGATCAGGTGTACCTCGGTGTGTCCAGTACAGACTCCACGCTTGGCCAGAAGCACGAGGTGCTAAAAACGCTGATTAAAGCTGCTGGACTGGAACCCAAGGAAGACCGACTGCAGAACACCGGGCCGACGTTCACATTGTCAATTGATTTGGGGGGTGGCCAGACAATGAGTTTAAGCAACCAGCAGACGATGCAGCCAGTTACACTGGAAGCCGAAGTCAAGGAGATCAAATGAGCGTTTACAAACCGACGGGCACCCAACGAGAATTTATGCTGGACGAAAACTACGTCCGCGTTTTGGCTGGGCCAGTCGGCGGCGGTAAGTCCGTGACGTGTGTGCATGAACTTGTACGTCTGGCCATGGGGCAAGCGCCAAACGCGAAGAATGTCAGGAAGACCCGGGCGGTGATCGTGCGTAACACGGCGGACCAGTTGGCGCTGACGACGCGTAAGACTGTATTTGACTGGTTGCCGCCGGGGGAAGCGGGTATTTGGAAAGCTGTCGAGAAGACGTTTATACTGATGGCCAAACTAGCTGACGGCACCACGGTCGAATCGGAATGGCTTTTTATTGCGCTCGATACGCCGGACGACGTTAGAAAAGCGTTGTCGCTGGAGACTACGTTCATATGGGGTAACGAAGCTCGGGAGCTTCACCAAGACGTTGTGGATGGCCTGCTTGGCCGTCTGAACCGGTATCCGTCCATGAAAGACGGCGGGCCCACGCGCTCGTGTGCGCTGTTTGATAGCAATATGCCAGACGAGGACACGTGGTGGCATAATAAAATGGAAGAGCCGCCGAGCAACTGGTCAATTTATACGCAGCCAGCGGCGATCATAAAGCCAGACAAGTACGTTGAAAAATACGAAGAAGACCCCGAGGAAGTGCTATTGGATAAGGACGGCCTTAAATGGTGCGTTGACCCGGCTTGCGATAACTACGACCACCTGCCCAAGCAGTACTACCCCAACTTGATCCCGGGCAAGACCGAAGACTGGCTCAGGGTTTACCTTAGGTCGGAGTACGGTAGGTCGTTATCAGGAACCCCGGTGTACGAGAAAACGTTCACTGCTGATTTTCATGTGGCCAAGGAAACAATCAAGCCGATTCGCGGAGATGATTATCCGATTATTATTGGACTGGATTTTGGGCGCACTCCGGCGGCGGTGTTTAAGCAGCGGGACCCTCGCGGGCGCGTGGTGACGTTGGGGGAGTTGGTGTCTGAGAATATGGGTATCGAGACGTTCCTGCGGGTTAAGCTCAATCCATATATTGCAAACCACTTGGCGGGTTGCACGTTTCTAGTAGCGCCTGACCCAGCGGGATACGCCAAGCAGCAGCTTAATGAAATGACGCTGGTTGATGTGCTCAAGGATGCGGGGTTCAAATGCGTGCGGCCACCAACAAACAAGCCGGAACTTAGGATTCAGTCGGTTGAGCGTTTGCTCAACCAGCAGCTTGAAGGTAAAGCCATGTACTTGATTGACCCGTCATGCACGGCGTTGATCAAGGGGTTTCGGTACGGGTACCGATACAAAATAAAGAAAAACGGCGAGATGGAGGATAAACCGGATAAAAACGAGTTTTCCCACGTGCATGACGCCAACCAGTACGCAGACTCCGTTATAGACATGAACGTGCGCGGAGCTGGACTTGGAACAACACGAAAGGACGTAAAGCGTGTAAAGTACGCTTACACTTGACCTCGTGCCCCTTGCGGGTACAATTTCTGCATTTCTTCTTGGAGCCAATATGGCCACAGGTATTGCCCTTATTCCCGTTGCACGTGCCTCTGATCTTGAGGCGCAATCTAAAGCTCGCAGTGACGAGATGCAGAACACTGCCGTCATTCAAGGGCTTGCTGCACACGTTCGCAAACGTTGGGATAGCACCCGCATTGCCAAACGAGACTTGGAAGAGCGCATGCTGCAGTGTTTGCGCCAGCGCAACGGAGAGTACGACCCAGAAAAAGCGCAAGGGATCAAAGAGCAGGGCGGCTCAGACATCTTCATCAACCTGACCTCAGTTAAGTGCCGCGCAGCAACAAGCTGGCTCAGAGACACACTGCTTGGCTCTGGCTCCGACAAACCATGGACCATAGAGAGCACACCAAACCCCACAATGCCTCCAGAGATTTTGCAAGGACTGCAAGCGACGTTGGCGCAGCAGTTGATGACGCATTTGCAGCAAGGCGGGATGGAGCCGTCTCCTGAAGAGTTGCGCGAGATGGCCATGGAGATGAAGGATCAAGCCGAGCGTCAGCTAAAAGCAGAAGCCGAGGACCGCGTAGACCGCATGTCCCGCAAAATGGAAGACCAATTGCAAGAAGGCGGCTGGCATAAAGCGTTTAATGAATTCTTAGATGACGTTGTTACGTTCCCATACGCGGTAATTAAAGGTCCAATCAAGCGCAAGCGCAAGACGCTAAAGTGGCAGGATAACAAGCTGGTTCCTGTTGAAGAAATTCGCAACGAGTGGGAACGCATAGACCCATTTTATTTGTACTGGGCCCCGTGGGCTTGGGAGCTAAATGACGGCTACATAATCGAACGCCACCGCCTGACAGCGGAGGAGTTGCAAGCCCTGATGGGCGTGCCCGGCTACAACGACGACGCTATCCGCACAATCTTGAACGACTTCGGCACCATGGGCATGAAGCAGTGGTTGTGGACCGACTCGTCCAAGGCGCAGGCCGAGGGTAAGTACGTAACTGAAGCCATCATTTCTGGTGACTTGGTTGACGCTCTTCAGCTGTGGGATTCTGTCAAAGGCAGCTTGCTCATTGAATGGGGTTTGAGTGAAAAAGAAATTCCTGATCCAGACCTGACCTATCCTTGCGAAGTGTGGTTAATTGGCAACGTTGTGATCCGCGCTGTGTTGAACTACGACCCGCTGGGCCGCAAACCGTACTACCTGACCAGCTACGAAAACCTACCGGGCTCTGTAGACGGTAAGGGTGTGACTGACTTATGCCGCGATGCACAGTCTATGGTTAATGCGTCTGCCCGAAGTTTGGCCAACAACATGGGTATCAGCTCTGGCCCGCAGGTGGGGGTGAACATTTCTCGCTTGCCACAAGGCGAAGACATCACGGACCTGCACCCTTGGAAAATCTGGCAGTTTACGCAGTCTGAAGTTAACGACAGCTCCGCTCCCATTTCGTTTTTCCAGCCGCAGAGTAACGCCAGTGAGTTGATGAGTGTGTTTGAAAAGTTCTCTGCACGCGCTGACGAAGACACAATGATTCCTCGGTACATGTCTGGCGAGAGCTCGCCGGGCGCGGGACGTACGTCGTCTGGGCTGTCCATGCTGATTAGCAACGCGGGCAAGGGTATCAAACAAGTTATCAGCAACATTGACCACAACGTGATCATGCCTGCCATTGAGCGCTTGTACCAAGACAACTTGCGCTACAGCGACGACCCGGATTTGATCGGCGACGTGAACATTGTGGCCAAGGGCGCTTCGTCTCTGGTCATCAAGGAAGCTGAAGCTGTCCGCCGTAACGAGTTCTTGCAGATCGTGCTTAACAGCCCAGTGGCTCAGCAGATCGTGGGCATGGACGGCGCTGCAGAACTACTCCGTGGTCAGGCTAAGAACCTCAGCGGCAACGTGGACCGGATCGTTCCAGACCGTCAGCAGATCAGCACAATCCAGCAGCAGCAACAGCAAATTACTCAACTTCAGCAACAGATCGAACAGATTTTGGGCGAAGTTCAGGCAGCTCAGCAAGGCGGACAGGGCATGACCAGCGGCCCAGCGCCAAAAAATATGCTCCCAGACGGTAGCCAAGTCGGTGGCCGGGAGAGTAATATGATGTCGCCAAGACCAAACGGAATGTAAACCGCAAAAATATTTATTGACACATACCCCGTAACTGGGTATAGAATTCGCATATGAAGATTTTTATAGGCCAAAAGCCTGACCGGCAGCATATACAAGCGTTATATCGCTGTAAGCTGCCAGAGAATGAAGCCTTGCTTGCGTTGTTTGCCGCGAAACTGGAAGAGATTAAAACTCTACTAGTCGTCGCAGAGGACCCGATCAGGATACATCGTCTCCAAGGTCGGGCCGAGGCTTTAACAGATTTTCTCGAAGCGGTTGAAAAATCGCCCGAGATTCTCGCCCGGTTGGGAAACTAACCGGTTTTTATCCGAAGCAAACCATTATGTGTACGGCAGACCGAACGAGGAGCCCTAAGCAGAGTTGGAGCCAAAAGGAAACCCAAAAATGGCATTGCCAAAACAAGTTCAAGACCAGATAGACGCAGTGGAAGCGTACGAAAAGCAGCTTACCGAAAATCAGAACCCCGCTCCTACAGAGCCTGATTCCAAGCAAGCAGAGCCTACTTCAGAACCAGCACCAGAGTCAGCTGATCCGAAACCTGTAGAACCAAAGCCAGAACCGACAGAACCAGCTGTCGCAGAAGAGACATGGCAGCAGAAGTATAAAACCCTTAAGGGTATGTACGACGCCGAAGTGCCTCGCTTGCACTCTGATGTTCGTGAGTTGAAGTCGCAGATGGAGAAATTCCAACGCGCTGCTGAAGCTCCGAAGCCAGAAGTCAAGACTGTAAAAGCTGAGAAGTTGGTCACGGATGCTGACGTTGAAGCATTCGGCTCGGACTTAATTGAAGTCCAACGCAAAGTTGCACGTGAAGTTGCAATGGAATTTCGTGGTGAGTTAGACGCCATGAAAGCCGAGAACGACAAACTGCGCGAGCAGTTAAACGCGACCGGTAATCAAGTGTCTGAAGCATCCTTTGAACAGCGGCTGCACCGTATGGTGCCCGACTTTCAGGATGTCAATGTCGACCCTAAATGGATCGCTTGGCTAAATGAAGTTGACCCGTTGCTCAGGGCCCCACGCATGACTGTTGCGCAAAACGCGTTCAACCAAGGCGACGCGGAAGGTATCGCACACTACGTAGGCATGTTCAAACAGACCATTGCCCCCGTGGAGCCAACACCCAGCAAGGCCGAAGAGATCGCACGTCAAGTCCAGCCAAATCGAAGTGCTTCTAGCGCACCCGTTGCCTCTCAAAAAGGCAAAATATTCACAGACAAGGACATCCAAAACATGTTCAAAAAAGCTGTGGAGTTGGGGTCTAGGGGCCAACCCGACAAGGCACGTGAACTTGAAGCTGAAATCGACGCAGCTTACAGAGACGGACGCGTAACAGCGTAAGAATCTGGATGCAGCGTTAACCCAACCTGTAATATTTAGGAGGCCATCATGGCTGCTGTTTATCCCGTCACGGGCTCTGGTGTATTTGACACCACCCCCTCGTACTCCGGTGCCTTTATCCCGACCCTGTGGTCTGGTAAGTTGCTGGCTAAGTTCTACCAGAACACCATGTTGTCTGAAGTCACTAACACTGACTACGAAGGCGAGTTGAAGAATCAAGGCGATACCGTGCGTATCCGTCTGGCTCCTTCGATCAGCATCTCTGACTACACTGTTGGCCAAAGTCTGACATACGAAGTCCCCACTCCTATCTTCCAAGATATGCAAGTGACCAAGGGCAAGTATTTTGGCGTGCAAGTCAACGACGTGTTGTCTTATCAGTCTGACATCGCTTTGATGAACATGTTCACCGAAGATGCTGCCAAGCAACTGAAGATTGCCATTGAAAATGAAGTGTTTTTTAACAGCTTTGTTACTGAAGGCCCTGCCGCTGCTAACGAAGGCGCTACTGCCGGTAAGATTTCTGCTGCCTATAACTTAGGTACAGATACAACTCCTATCGACCAAGCCACTCCTGAAAACGTGTTGAAGGCTATCCTTCGCATGTCTACAGTGTTGGATGAGCAGAACGTTCCTGAAGATGGCCGTTTCTTGATCATCAGTCCTTTTGACCGCCAGTTGTTGATGCAATCTAGCATTGCTCAAGCGTACTTTACTGGTGACCAGTCTAGCGTTATTCGTACCGGCAAAATCGGTATGTTGGATCGCTTCAGCGTTTACGTGAGCAACTTGTTGCCGCGTGGCGAAGCTGGTAAAGCTCTGGTGGCTGGTCTGTCGGCTACCTCCACTGGTGGCGCGGTGTCTGGCGCTAAAGCTCGTCGTATTATGGTTGCGGGTACAAAAGGCGCTACGTCTTTTGCCATGACCATTAACAAGACTGAGCCACTGCGTAACCAGACTGACTTCGGCGACATTGTCCGTGGTTTGGCTGTGTATGGCCGCAAGGTTACTAAGCCTGAAGCCTTGGTTACTGTTACAGTTGGCTCTGCCAGTTAAACAGTGCTACAGTAAAGGGGCCCTTCGGGGCCCTTTTTTACATCTGGAGAACATAAATGAACGCCCTTGAACTTATGAACCGCTTAGGCGGTGAAATCTTGAACAATAAAATACGCGCTGTCATTGACGGTAATATTGTTATTGTTGCTCGCCTGAATGATCAAACGTGGGATTACACGGAAAAAGGCTTACTGTTGGCCAATGAGCATTCAAATCTTGCCGTTGAAGAAGCCGCAGCGCCAAAAACTCGCAAAAAATCTGTTGCTGTTGTAGAATCTGTGGAACCTGTTGTTGAGCCAGAAATTGTGCTTGACGAACCTGTTACCGAATAAGGTACACCATGAAAGCTCTGAGCACTTTTTACCCGCGTATATTGCCGTATTTGCCCGGCTGCTCAGAGCCGCTTGTAAATCAAGTGTTGCTAAATTCTGCTATTGAGTTTTGCGAAAACTCAATGGTCTTGCGGCAAAATCTTGCTTCATTTAACACGACAATTAACGTTTCTCAGTACTCCCTTGACGCACCAAGTGCGCAGCACGACATTAACCGTGTAATGGGGGTAACTCTTGACAACATGGAACTGCGCCCGGGTATGGCTGAGATTGTTCACAACGACTTGCCGACCGACAAGGCAAAGCCTCGTGCGTTCTACACAGACCGAACAGACTCAACGTTTACGCTTAATTTGACACCACCACCAGACGCCGTCTACCCAGTGATAGTAGCGGTTACTTTGCGCCCAACGCGCAGCGCTACTGCGCTAGATAACGATTTGTACAATATTTGGATTGATCCTATTGTATCCGGCGCTATTGCCAGAGCTATGATGGTTCCAGACCAAGCGTTTTCTAATCCTGCCCAAGCTCAGTATTTGTTAGACTCAGCAGCTAGGCAAACAATAAATTCTCGCATTGAGGGTAACTACGGGCTTATTCGTGGCTCGATGAGCGTCCGTTCACGTCCTTTTGCATGAGGTAAATCATGACCATTACAGCCCAATCAATTGTTCGTCGTGTCGTTGAAACGATACAAGATAAAACCTCTGTTCGTTGGCCAGTCAATGAGCTTGTTCGTTACCTGAATGACGGGCAACGCGAAGTCGTGTTGTATCGTCCTGACTCGATGGTGACAAATGCTTCTTTGACTTTAGCTGCTGGACCTAAGCAAGCTATCCCCTCAGCGGGAAGCAAACTTATTGACATAGTTCGCAACACCAGCGGCAATAAAAGGTCTGTCCGCATGACCAGCCGAGACCTGCTCGATACGCAAACTCCTAACTGGTATGGCCAGACAGGCGTTACTGAAATACTGCATTTTACGTATGACCCACGGGACCCCAAAGTATTTTACGTGTACCCGCCAGCAGCGTCTTCAGGGGCGTCTTTAGAGATTGTGTACTCCGCGTACCCAACGGACATTACCGAGCCCGCAGATGGAGTTCTTTACACCAGTGTGTCTGGCAACATCAGTTTGCCCGATATTTACGGCAATGTTTTGACTGACTACATTTTGTATCGCGCTTATACTAAAGACAGTGAATACGCAGGCAACGCTCAACGCGCCGTGGCTCACTACAGCGCGTTCAAAGAAGCGCTTTCCACTGAACTTAGCGCGACTACTGGCATAGCGCCTAAAGAATAACCGAGGTTTCCCATGGCCGCAGCATCTTACGATTTTGAAATTGAGCAAGGCGCGACATTAGCAAAGTCTTTCGTTTGGAAGACCAGCGACGCTGTCGTCATTCCGCTGACTTCGTATACCGCCCGCATGCAAATTCGCGCCAGTGTTTCGTCGCCTACTATTTTGCTTGAGTTGTCTACCGCCAACGGCCTTATCAGCATTTCCCCAAATGAAGGTAAAGTTACGTTGACTGTAGGCCCTACAGTGACATCGGGCATTACATGGCGTCGCGGTAAATATGATCTTGAGTTGACTTCGCCTGCTGGCGTGGTTACTCGTTTGTTGTATGGTGACATCACTGTTTCCCAAGAGGTAACAAGATGAGCTACACCGTAGTTGTAGTTGACGAAGGCACTGCAACTCTTATAGTTGATGATCCTACTGTTGCTCCTACGGTCGTAGAAGTTATTACTGCGGGTCCTATGGGGCCTACTGGGCCAGTAGGGGCTGGTTTGCAGATTGACGGCGCAGTGTCGACTGTTAATGACTTACCAGCAACAGGCACCCCCGGCCAGTCGATTTATGTACAGTCGACTGGGCTAATCTATACTTGGAGGGCAGCGTAATGCCATGGATCGTTGCAGGCTCTCCGCAAGGCGCTACTGGGCCAACAGGTCCAGCCGGAACAGGTATCGTTATTAAAGGTGTTGTTGCCGTAGTAAATGATTTACCGTCAGCGGCTAATACCATTGGTGATACCTACGTTGTCAGCGCCAACGGTCATTTATATTCATGGAATGGCGCAGTTTGGGTTGACGCTGGCCAAGTAGTTGGCCCAACAGGTGGCACAGGCCCCACAGGCCCACAAGGCGTTATCGGCGTCACCGGCCCCCAAGGCGCACAGGGTAACCAAGGCAACCAAGGTATCCAAGGTATCACAGGGCCCACAGGGCCCACAGGCGCACAAGGTATTCAAGGTGTTACTGGCCCAACGGGTCCTACTGGCAACGTCGGCCCTACTGGCGCGGCTTCAAACGTAACTGGCCCAACAGGTTTTCAAGGCAGCCAAGGTAACGTTGGCCCTACTGGCCCTACGGGTGCGCAAGGTATCCAAGGTATTGTTGGTCCGACAGGTCCAACAGGTGCTCAGGGTATCCAAGGCATCGTCGGCCCTACAGGGCCCACAGGCGCACAGGGTATCCAAGGTATTGTCGGCCCAACAGGTGCTCAGGGTATCCAAGGTATTGTTGGTCCAACGGGCGCTCAAGGCCCAACTGGTATTGCCGGGGATAAATACGCGACTAGCAGCACTACCTCGCTGGCTATTTCTACAGGCGCAAAAACACTGACTATTGGCGCTAGTCTATCGTATTCCGGGCAGCAGTCTATTCTTATTACGTACGACGCAACCAATACTATGCGTGGCGCGGTTACAAGCTACAACGTTGCAACGGGTGCATTGGTTGTTAACATCACCTCAATAGTCGGATCAGGTACGTACGCAGCATGGACAGTTAACCTAGACGGCGCTGTCGGTATTCAAGGTATCCAAGGTATTCAGGGCGTTGTCGGTCCTACAGGACCCACTGGTGCGCAAGGTATCCAAGGTGTAACCGGCCCAACAGGCGCTCAGGGTATTCAAGGTATCCAAGGTATAACTGGCCCAACGGGGCCCACAGGTGCTCAGGGTATCCAAGGTATAACTGGCCCAACAGGCATCCAAGGCATCCAAGGTATCACAGGGCCCACAGGGCCGACAGGCGCACAGGGCATCCAAGGTATCACTGGCCCAACGGGTATTCAAGGTATCACTGGCCCAACGGGGCCCACAGGTGCTCAGGGTATTCAAGGGAATACAGTAACCGGCCCAACAGGCGCTGGCGGTTCTAACTTGTCATTTGGACTAACGCCGTATTCATTTACAGGCGACGGAACTACAGTTGCGTTTACGGTTTCGTCCGGCGTGCCAGTTACCAGTTACCTTGTGTATCTGAATGGCGTAGCGCAAATCCCTACAACCGATTACACAGTCACAGGGTCTACCCTTACCTTTATTACTGCTCCAGCCAGCGGCGAGATTGTTGATTTGCGTGCGCTTACCGGCGGAGGCCCTACCGGTCCTACCGGGGCAGTAGGCACTTTTGGACCAACAGGTGCGCAAGGCATACAAGGTATTGTAGGAAATACGGGCCCTACCGGCCCTACCGGCGCAGTTTCAACAGTCGCAGGCCCTACGGGTATACAGGGTGTTCAAGGCCCAACAGGCCCTACGGGCTCTACAGGGGCAGCTTCAACGGTTACGGGGCCTACTGGTAGCACTGGCGCAGCTTCGACCGTTGCTGGCCCAACAGGGCCGACAGGCTCTACAGGAACTCAAGGTGTTGCTGGTCCAACAGGCCCAACAGGTATTCAGGGTATCCAAGGTATTCAGGGGGCACAAGGTACTGTTGGGCCTACAGGCGCTATAGGCGACCAAGGTATCCAAGGTAACGTTGGCCCAACAGGCGCACAAGGCATACAAGGCGTCACTGGCCCTACGGGTACTACGGGTACTACAGGTGCGCTTGGTCCAACTGGCCCTCAAGGTACTCAGGGTACTCAGGGTATCCAAGGTGTTGTTGGCCCTACAGGCCCCACAGGCAGCACGGGTGCAGCAGGCCCTACCGGAAACACAGGTGATACTGGCGGAACAGGCGCTGTAGGGCCTACGGGACCTACCGGTTCTACGGGATCAATAGGCATACAAGGTATAACTGGCCCAACAGGCATTCAAGGGCCGACAGGTCCCACCGGAATTCAAGGTGTTCAAGGTGTTGCAGGTCCTACAGGCCCTCAAGGTATTCAGGGTATTCAAGGTACTCAGGGCGCTCAGGGCGTTACTGGCCCAACGGGTATTCAAGGTATAACTGGCCCAACGGGGCCCACAGGTGCTCAGGGTATACAAGGCAACCTAGGCAATCCCGGAGGCACCGGACTAACAGGCCCCACAGGCCCCACAGGTACGCAAGGCCAAGGTATTGTCGTCAAAGGCGCAGTTGCTACGGTTGGGGATTTACCTGCTTCGGCAAATACTGCTGGTGACGCTTACATCGTTAACGCTTCCGGGCATTTATATGTATGGAGCGGTTCCGTATGGAATGATGCAGGACAATTAGTAGGCCCTACTGGCGGTACTGGCCCAACAGGACCCACAGGTGTTGCTGGCCCGACTGGGCCTCAAGGTATTCAGGGTATCCAAGGACTTGTAGGCCCAACAGGCGCAGCTTCAACGATTGCTGGCCCAACAGGTTCGGCAGGAGCTCAAGGTAGTGTTGGACCCACAGGAGCTCAAGGTATTCAGGGTATTCAGGGTACTCAAGGTACTCAAGGTACTGCCGGGCCAACTGGCCCAACTGGAACAGCGGGTTCTACTGGATCGACAGGCGCAGCAGGTTCTGTTGGCCCTACAGGTCCTACCGGATCAACTGGCGATGTCGGTGTCGCGGGTCCTACAGGATCAACTGGCGCTGCCGGTTCCGCTGGCGCTGCCGGTTCTGTTGGTCCTACGGGCCCTACGGGCACCACAGGGACTACAGGAGCGCTTGGCCCTACGGGCCCCCAAGGTACTCAGGGTACTCAGGGTACTCAGGGTACTCAGGGTATCCAAGGTAACGCAGGTCCAACAGGCCCAACAGGTTCTACAGGTGCGGCTTCAACCGTAGATGGCCCAACAGGACCCACTGGCTCTACAGGTGCGGCTTCAACCGTAGCTGGCCCAACAGGCCCAACAGGTTCTACAGGTACTGGTACTACTGGTGCTGCGGGTCCAACAGGCCCAACAGGTTCTACAGGTACTGGTACTACTGGTGCTACGGGTCCAACAGGTGCAGCTGGCCCAACAGGCCCTGCGGGCAGTGGCGGCGGTGGAGGAGGAAGCTCCACATATACCCGCACTTCGTTTACGGCTACGGCTGGCCAGACTACTTTCAGTGCTTCTTACGCAGTCGGCTACGTAGAGGTTTACCTGAACGGTGCGTTCTTAAACGGAACGGATTACACAGCAACAGATGGCACAACCATCGTGTTGGCGAGCGGCGCAGCGTTGAACGACATTGTTGAAACCATTGCGTTCAATACCAGTGTAGTTGTCCCCGGAATCGGTGGTGGTGCGGTTATGACTTTCTCGTCAATTGCAACGGCATCTGGTACAGTTGGAACAGGCACAAATGGGTTCTCCGTAGGGCCGATAACGATAGCCTCGGGTGTGGCCATAACAGTGGCAACAGGCCAACGCTGGCTCATTGTTTAAGGATTCAGCATGAGCATTTCACGTAACTTATCAAAATTAGCTTCCAGCGTTAATTCATCTGGTGCGCTTGCTGCTACAGCGGTGAGTGACACTACAAACGCATCAACAGGTGCTTTTCAAATACCGCAAGGGACAACAGGCCAACGCCCTGCTTCACCAGTTAACGGGATGATGCGTGTAAACACTACTTCTAACGTTTATGAAATTTACTCAAGTAATACATCTAGTTGGACTACTGTAGTTGCTCTTGCGGTTGCAACCACTCCATCAGTTGATTATTTGGTTGTTGGAGGAGGCGCTGGTGGCGGTACTAACGGAGGCGGCGGCGGCGGCGCTGGAGCTTATAGAACTGCAACAGATTTTGGCGTGACATCGGGCGTTGCTATTACCGTAACTGTTGGTGCAGGTGGAGCGGCTGGCGCTACTAATTCCGCTGGTAGTAATGGTACGGATTCAATTTTTAGCACAATTACTTCCAATGGCGGCGGCGGCGGCGGCGGTTATTTTGGAGCGCCCGGCCCCGGTTTAGCCAACGGAAACGCTTCTGGTGGCGGTGCTTCTGGAAATACTCCCGGCACAGGCGGTGTTGGTGGTGCTTACGGCAATGCTGGTGGTAATGGCGCTGGCGGTTCGCAATATCGTGGCGGCGGTGGCGGTGGCGCAAGCACGGCAGGTACAACAGGTTCAAACTCAGTAGAAGGAAACGGCGGCAGCGGAAGCACCTCATCTATAACTGGTTCAAGCGTTGCCTATGCTGGTGGTGGAGGAGGTAGCCGAGGTGATATGGGTACTGGCGGTGCTGGCGGTATAGGAGGCGGTGGAAATTATGGTCAAAATAACGGAACTGCAAACACGGGCGGCGGCGGCGGCGGTGGT
>Ga0114978_10001723_pt1 | contig 18357 bp, 18 predicted proteins | sample S_140212_EF_Meta_FD_87027 | JGI IMG/M metagenome (GOLD analysis project Ga0114978, IMG submission 87027) | Freshwater microbial communities from Lake Simoncouche, Canada to study carbon cycling - S_140212_EF_MetaG | ecosystem: Environmental > Aquatic > Freshwater > Lake | place: Lake... | reverse complement strand
GCAAGATTGATCGCAATGATGCCGCCCTGACGATTGGTGTCGTACTCCGTGAGCTTGGTCTTTTTGACCATGCCCCGACGAGTGGCTAGTACCAGGAAGTCGACGTCCGCATAATTCGGTATCGCCAGCACAGACGCGATGGTCTCGTCGCTCTGGAAGGCCAGGAGGTTGGCGACATGCTGACCGCGTGCATCGCGCCCGGCTTCAGGAAGCTGGTAACCCTTTGCGCGGTATACCCGCCCCTTGTTCGTGAAGAACAGGATCCAATGGTGGGTGGTCGTGACGAACATATGCTCGACGACATCGTCTTGACGAAGTTGCGCACCCTTAACGCCCTTACCGCCGCGCTTTTGGGCGCGGTAGAGCTCGGACTTGGTACTTTTTGCGTAACCACCAGAAGTGATCGTGACCACGATGTCGTCTACCGCGATGAGTTCCTCGTCGGTGACATCGCCCTCCCAGGCAATGATCTGCGAGCGTCGTTCATCACCGAACTTGTCGGTGATCTCCGTGAGCTCTTCGGAGACGATGGTGCGCTGACGTAACTCGCTGGCGAGGATGTCGTTGAAGTCGGCGATCTTGGTCATCAGATCGTCGTACTCATCAATAATCTTCTGGCGCTCGAGCGCGGCGAGGCGACGCAGCTGCATGTCGAGGATTGCCGTGGCCTGAAGCTCATCAAGCTCGAGAAGAGTCATCAGCCCGGTGCGCGCCTCTTCGACAGTTGCCGAAGCACGAATGAGGGCAATGACGTCGTCCAGAGCATCAAGGGCCTTGAGGTAACCGCGCAGGATGTGCGCGCGCTCCTCAGCCTTGCGAAGGCGATATCGCGTACGGCGTTGGATGACCTCGATCTGGTGGGTGATCCAGTGTCGTACGAACTGCTCAAGAGTAAGCGTGCGCGGGACACCGTCGACGATGGCGAGCATGTTGCAACCGAAGTTGTCCTGTAATTGGGTGTGCTTATAGAGCTGGTTGAGTACAACCTGCGCGACGGCATCGCGCTTAAGTTCGATGATCAGGCGCATGCCGGTACGCGACGACGAATCATCGCGAACGTCGGCGATGCCCGTGAGCTTGCCCTCGCCAACGAGTTCGGCGATTCGCAGCAGCAAGTTGTCGGGGTTGACCTGGTATGGCAGCTCGGTGACTACCAGCAGCTGGCGACCGCGCGAATCTTCTTCAACGGTGACGACAGCGCGCATCGTCACTGAGCCACGGCCGGTGCGCTGGGCATCTTCAATGCCCTTGCGGCCAACGATCAATGCACCCGTCGGGAAATCTGGACCCTTGATGCGCTCCATGAGTGCCGCAAGGCGCTCCTCGCGCTCAGCCTCAGGGTTCGCGAGGATCCATTGAGCGCCAGCGGCTACCTCGAGCAAGTTGTGCGGAGGGATATTCGTGGCCATGCCGACCGCAATGCCTGAACTGCCATTAACCAACAGGTTCGGGAAGCGGCTCGGGAGAACTAAAGGTTCTTGAGTTCGACCGTCGTAGTTGGGACCAAAGTCGACGGTCTCCTCGTCGATATCGCGCACCATCTCCATGGCCAGCGGCGCCATACGGCACTCGGTGTAACGCTGGGCAGCGGCAGGGTCGTTGCCTGGTGAGCCGAAGTTGCCCTGGCCCTGCACCAGTGGGTAGCGCAGAGACCACGGCTGTGCGAGGCGCACAAGTGCGTCATAGATCGCACTATCGCCGTGGGGGTGGTAGTTGCCCATGACATCGCCGACCACGCGTGCCGACTTCGAGAAGTTTCGATCGGGGCGGTATCCGCCGTCATACATCGCGTAGAGCACGCGACGATGCACGGGCTTGAGGCCATCGCGCACGTCAGGCAGTGCACGCGAGACGATCACCGACATCGAGTAGTCAAGGTAGGAACGCTGCATCTCAGTCTGCAGGTCAACGGGTTCGATTCGCCCGTGTGCACCCGGATGCTCTTCGGTACCTGAGCCGATGGTGTCGAGCTTGTTGTCGTCAGACATCAATTTCTCCGTAAGCCGAGCTTAGATATCGAGGAAGCGCACATCGCGTGCGTTCTGCTGGATGAAGTTGCGACGGGACTCGACGTCCTCGCCCATGAGCACACTGAACATCTCGTCGGCCTGCGCCGCATCGTCGAGGGTGACCTGCAGCAGCACACGGCGCTGGGGATCCATCGTGGTCTCCCAGAGTTCATCGGCATTCATCTCGCCGAGGCCCTTGTAGCGCTGGACTGCCTCTTCCTTCGGAAGGCGGCGGCCCGCGGCTACGCCGGCCTCGATCACTGCATCGCGCTCGCGATCGGAGTAGACGTAGTCAGGTGTCTCACGCGACCACTTGATCTTGTACAGCGGCGGCTGGGCTAGGAAGACGTACCCCTGTTCAACGAGCGGACGCATGAAACGGAACAGGAGTGTAAGCAGCAGTGTGCGGATGTGCTGGCCGTCGACATCCGCATCGGCCATCAGCACGATCTTGTGATAGCGGAGGCGATTGATGTCGAATTCGTCTTGCACACCGGTGCCGAAGGCCGACACGAGTGCCTGAACCTCGGTGTTCGCTAGCACCTTGTCGATACGTGCCTTCTCGACATTGAGGATCTTTCCGCGAATCGGCAAGATCGCCTGGCGCTTAGGGTCACGGCCCTGGCGCGCGGAGCCACCGGCGGAGTCACCCTCGACGATGAAGACCTCGCAATCCTCGGGCTCGCGGCTTGAGCAGTCGATGAGCTTGCCCGGCATACCGGCGCCGCCGAGCAGGCCCTTGCGGTTGCGTGCAAGATCACGAGCCTTACGTGCGGCCATTCGCGCACTGGCAGCATTAACTGACTTTCGTGCGATCTCCTTGCCCTCTGCCGGGTTCTTCTCGAACCATTCACCCAGGCCCTCGTTGACGACCTTTTGTACGAAGGCCTTCATCTCGGTGTTCCCGAGCTTGGTCTTGGTCTGTCCTTCGAACTGCGGATCCATCAGTTTCACGCTGATGATTGCGGTAAGACCCTCGCGGACGTCATCACCGGAAAGGTTTGCTTCTTTCTCCTTGAGGATGTTCCACTCACGCGCGAACTTGTTGACAAGAGTCGTCAACGCCGCGCGGAAGCCTTCCTCGTGCGTGCCACCCTCGGTGGTGTTGATGGTGTTGGCGAAGGTGTACACCGACTCGGAGTATGTGGTGTTCCACTGCATGGCGACTTCGGCGCTCATGCGTCGATCCTCTGCCTCGGACTCCATGTAGATGATTGACGGATTCGCGACACCCTTGCTGGCATTGATGTGAGCGACGAAGTCGGCGATGCCACCCTCGTAGTGATAGCGCACGGTGCGCACTGACTCGATTTCGTCGGTGCTGTCGATGTCGTCGCTGACGATCGGAGCGCGCTCATCAATGAGCTCGAGTGCCAAACCCTTGTTCAAGAAGGCCATCTCCTGGAATCGACGAGACAGAGTCGAAAAGTCGTAAGTCGTGGTCTCGAAGATGTCGGCATCAGCCCAGAAGGTGATGGTCGTGCCGGTGTGATTGGAGGTGCCACTCTTCTCGAGCTTGGCCTGCGGTACGCCGTGCTTATAGCTCTGACGGTAGATCGCCTGGTCGCGCTTGACCTCGACGTCGAGTCGGGTCGACAGTGCGTTCACGACAGAGACGCCCACGCCGTGCAACCCGCCTGAGACCGAGTAGCCGCTGCCGCCGAACTTTCCGCCGGCATGAAGGACGGTCAGTACGACCTCGACTGCTGGCTTCTTCTCGATCGGGTGCTCATCAACAGGAATACCTCGGCCGTTGTCGACCACCCGCACACCGCCGTCGGCGAGCAAGGTGACGACGATGTCGGTGGCATAGCCGGCCATGGCCTCGTCAACGGAGTTATCCACCACCTCGTACACCAGGTGGTGCAGGCCGCGCTCACCCGTGGAGCCGATGTACATGCCCGGGCGCTTGCGGACTGCGTCAAGGCCTTCGAGAACGGTAATCGCGCTGGCGTCATACGACACTGGGGCGAGCCTCCTTGGTTGGGTCACGAGGACCTGTGTGCACGACTGCCTGACCGGCCCATCTCATGAGGGGTAACTCTCGAGGACATGGGCGGTTCGGGCACTGCGGGGAAGGACTTCAGTCTACCTGGTTTTCAGGTAATTCCCATAGCGCCACGGGCCTGTGCATGACCCAAAGGGATTTACCCCCCCATTTGCAGGGTGGTGTATTGACTGAACACGTTTTGGGCGTCAGGGGCCCGTGTTGCCTCGCTCAGCCGTATGTGTCGCGGGGACCACGCCCCGGAACTGACCGGGGACCGGCCTTCCATGAGGGGCCACTTGGCCCCTTCACGGTGATCTTGGTGACCACCCCCGCACCGATGGCCTGGTCTACGGCTATGCGGACAGTGCCCATGAGCAATCGAACTTGTGTTGCCCATGAGGTGGACTCGGCCCGTAGGACCAAGACACCCTCCTCGAAGGACTCCGGGTGGACGTGGTCGGCGAGCTCCGGCCCGACGATTTCAGCCCACCGTGTAGTCAAGCTCGCGGCAGAGGCCTCCTCTGCCCACCCCCGGTCGCGAATAAGACGGTCCACCGCTGGGCCGAGTAACTCGGGATCACGACCTACCCCCTTTGCTGACACAGGTACCTGCTTTTTGCGGGGTGCCGCAGCTTTCTTGCCTGACGAGGCAGCTCGGTTCAGGGCTCGGGCGGCTGCATCGCTGTCGGGAGTCTCAGACATGGCACACCCCTCCCTTGCTGACCTCGATGCGTGCGCCGGAGAGCTCAGCGGGAACATCGTCCGCTACGGCCGCCGTAATGAAGGCTTGCTGGGCAGTGCCCACATGGGTGGCCAGATGCGCGCGTCGCTGGGTATCGAGTTCGGCGAAGACGTCGTCGAGGATCAAGATCGGTGATTCCCCATCGGAGGTCAGAAGATCGAAAGCACCCAGGCGCAACGAGAGTGCAAGGGACCATGACTCTCCGTGCGAGACATAGCCCTTCGCCGCGAAATTACCGAGTTGCAACGCGACGTCATCTCGATGCGGACCGACCAGGGTGACACCGCGATCGAGTTCGTCCTTGCGGCGCAGGTGTATTGCGGAGAGCAACTGCGCCGACCACTCCTCCCGATCGGTAGAGAGCACCGCTTCGTCACCGAGTGAGGATTGGTACATCGCGTTTAACACCATGTCAGTGTCACTGCCGGAAACCATCGCATATTGCTGCTGGGCAAGGGGCATCAGTTCATTGAGTAGGGAGATCCGCGCGGCGATGAGCTCACCCCCGTGTGTGGCAAGTTGTTCGTCCCACACCTCAAGGGTCTGCACGATGCGATCCGCTCCGGCCCTACGCGCGATACTCGCCGACTTCAGTAGAGCGTTGCGCTGCTTGAGCACCCGGTCGTAGTCGGCTCGTGTCCCGGCCAGCCGCGGGATGCGCTGCACGAGAAGTTCATCGAGAAATCTGCGGCGGGCCGAGGGATCGCCCTTGACGAGTTCGAGATCCTCCGGCGCAAAGACCACGGCTCGCACGATGCCGAGGATGTCACGTGTACGCGGAAGCGGTGACTTATTGATGCGCGCCTTGTTTGCCTTACCTGGGGTGATTGCAATCTCTAGTAAGACGTCACGATCCGCGGACGAGACACTCGCGCGAATGTATCCACGCTCGCAACCCTGACGAACTAGGGGAAGATCGCTAGCCACCCTGTGGCTACTGAGTGTCGCAAGATAGCCAATGGCCTCAACGATGTTTGTCTTGCCTTGGCCGTTGCGCCCGACGAAGGCAGTGACGCCCTGATCGAACGGGCAATCTAACTGCTCGTACGAGCGGATATCAGTCAGGCTAAGCGACTGAATCCACACGCAAATCAGCCAGTCAGGCGAACGGGCATGAGCAGGTAGCGATAGTCATCGACACCAGATGCTGCTGCACTATCTGCGCCGGTGAGTACTGCGGGGCGAGTGGCCTGTGTGAAAGAGAAGGTCGTGGTCCCTGCACCAACAGCACTTAGGCCGTCAAGTAGGTAGGCGGGATTGAAGGCAATCTCAAGACCATCACCATCAACACGACATTCAACGACCTCGTTGGCCTGTGCATCGTCGCCGGCGCCCGCACGAAGCACGACCTCAGATCCGTCGAAGGCAAGACGCACAGGAGTGTTGCGCTCTGCTACGAGTGCTACACGCTTGACAGCATCGGCTAGTGCCGCGGTGTCAACGGACGCAACTGTCGCGGCCTCGCTGGGTAGAAGGGTGCGGTACTTGGGGAATTCCCCGTCGAGAAGGCGGGTGGTGGTTCTGCGGCCCGCACCCTCGAAGCCGATAAGTCCTTCACCTGATCCGCCGGCACTGAGTGCAATGGTGACTAGGTCGGTCGTGGACAGTGACTTTGCAGTGTCAGCAAGGGTCTTGGCGGGAATAAGTGCATTGACGGAGATTGATGAAGACTTCGGATTCCAACTGAATTCACGAACAGCGAGTCGATACCGATCAGTGGCTGCAAGGACAATGTTTCCGCCTTCGATCTCCATGCGGATGCCGGTCAAAGTAGGCAGGGTGTCATCCCGGCCTGCGGCAACTGCAACCTGCGCAACAGCAGCAGCAAACAAAGCTGCCTCGATATCACCGGATGAATCGGGCATTGCTGGTAGTGAGGGGTAATCCTCGACGGGCAGAGTCGGAAGTGTGAAGGAGGAACGGCCACAGGTAATAACAACCCGGGTACCCTCGTTGGAGAGTTGAACAGGTGCCCCGGGAAGCGATCTCGTTATGTCAGCTAGCAGTCGCCCTGAAACCAGACTCGTTCCTGGAGTTTGTACATCAGCGGCGATAGTGACTCGAGAGGAGACTTCGTAGTCAAAGCTGCTCAGGGTGACCGCGTCCTCACTGGCTTCGAGAACGAGGCCGGCCAGAACAGGCATTGATGGGCGGGTAGGCAAGGTACGGGCAGCCCAGGACACGGCGTCAGCCAGGACATCGCGTTCAACCCGAAACTTCACGACTTTCCTCCTGTGATCAATAAGGGGGTCAGTGTGTCAGCAGATAGTGCTTTTCCACCAGTGGGGGTAACCATCCACAGGGAGCCTGGTTGTGGTTGTTCTTTATATCTTCGGACTAGATAAGTAGTCATCGTCATAGGCATTGTGGATTATGTGGATAACTGGCAAATTCCCTGTTCGGGAGGCATGGGGTGCTGTTGACGTGCTGTGTAGATTTGAGGGCCCGGGTGTGGGTGGCTGTGGGTAAGGGCGGTCCTCGCGGTGTTTGTCCACGAATCGCGGGCATGTTGTTCACAGGGGACTAAAAAACCACATGAGGAAAAAAATTTTTATCCACAGGCTTTCCACCACTGGGGATAGAGATCACCTTTGCGGTGGTTGGGATCAATGTGAAAGTAGGGAGTCCTACTAAATACGCACCTATCCACAGGCTTATCAACAGGATTTATCCACACTTGTGTGCACAACTGGGGACAGATGTGACACATGGCTACGCAGGGCGTGGTTGTGACTTGATTCGGCTCGTTAAATCAGTCACCTGATTGAACAGGCTGCGCCTTTCGGCCATGAGCTGGCGGATCTTTCGGTCGGCGTGCATCACGGTTGTGTGGTCACGGCCACCGAAGGCCTGGCCAATCTTCGGCAGGCTGAGATCAGTCAGTTCGCGGCAGAGGTACATGGCGATCTGGCGCGCCGTCACCAGAACTCGTGAACGGCTTGATCCACATAATTCTTCGACGGTGACCCCGAAGTAGGAAGCGGCGGCAGCCATGATCTGAGCAGCAGTGATCTCGGGGCCACTGTCTGATGGGAAAAGATCCTTCAGCACGATCTCGGTGATGGCTAGATCAACCGGTTGACGGTTAAGGGATGCGAATGCAGTGACTCGTATAAGTGCACCCTCAAGCTCACGGATATTGCTGGAAATCTTCGAGGCAATGAACTCGAGTACTTCGGGAGGGGCTACCAAGCGTTCTTGGACGCTTTTCTTCCGAAGAATCGCAATTCGAGTCTCAAGGTCCGGTGGCTGAACGTCAGTGATCAGGCCCCACTCGAAGCGCGAGCGCATGCGATCCTCGAAGTCTTGTAACTGCTTCGGCGGTAGATCTGAAGTAACCACGATCTGCTTGTTTGCATTGTGAAGGGTATTGAAAGTGTGAAAAAACTCTTCCTGTGTCTGGACTTTTCCGCTAAGAAACTGGATGTCGTCGACAAGGAGAACATCAACATCTCGATAACGACGCTGAAAGACAGCGGCCTTGTCATCGCGAATCGAGTTGATGAATTCGTTGGTGAATTCCTCGGAGCTGACGTAGCGCACTCGCGTGCCCTTGTACAGAGTGCGGGTGTAGTGCCCGATCGCGTGAAGCAAGTGCGTCTTTCCGAGCCCGGAACCGCCGTAAATGAATAGCGGGTTGTATGCCCTCGCCGGTTGTTCAGCTACAGCTACGGCTGCAGCGTGAGCAAATCGGTTGCTCGAACCGATAACGAACGTGTCAAAGGTGTATTTGGCGTTGAGCCGACCATCTTCGAGGCGGGTGCCCGGCGAACCGGTGCCAGGCCGTGATTCGTCATTGCGCTGCTCGGCTGCAACGTCCGGAAAGTCGTCACTGTGATCGGCATACGTGGCGTCAGCGACCGCGTCGGTCGCCTCCTCATCAATGGCTGGGGCGATTGTTGGGTCGACCGTGACGGCTAGACGGATCTCACGGCCCAGCGTCTGGGAGAGAGCTTGCACGACGACTGGGCGGAGCCGGGCTTCGAGAACGTCCTTAGTGAATTCATTAGGGGCTGCCACCAGTGCGGTGTCCTCCACCAGGCCCAACGGGCGGGTGAGCGCCACGAAGGCGCGCTGCTGGGGTGTGAGGATCCCATCAGAGAGGTTGGAAATCACCTCTGTCCACACACTGGCGAGTGGATTCTCGTCCACGTCTCACCTTTCTTACGACTGCCCACATGTTTCATCCACAAGGTTATCCACATATGTGGACCCCCTGATTAACGCCCTGTGGACACTAGTCATCACGGCTCCTGGTGACAAGTCATTAGTGCATATGAGTGACGACAATTGGCAACATCTCTGATCCCATTTGACCGTTGATGGGTATTGTCCGTAGGCTCATCGCACAAAATATGTTCTTCCCCTGTCACACGTTGTACCTCTCGTAGGAGCCTCGCCATGAAGCGCACTTTTCAGCCCAACGTCCGTCGCCGGGCCAAGACCCACGGCTTCCGACTGCGGATGCGCACGCGTGCCGGTCGGGCCATCCTCGCCTCGCGGCGCACCAAGGGCCGCACCCGCCTGTCTGCCTAAGCCATGCTCCCGCCAGCTCAGCGGCTGCGGGCCTCGGGTGACTTCGCCCTTATTCAACGTCGAGGTTCCCGAATCTCTCGTCCCACGCTCGTAATGTCTGCCTTTGTGCGTCCCGACGCTCCCACGCGGCTTGGTTTCTCCGTGGGGAAGGTCGTAGGGAATTCAGTCGTTCGTCATTCCGTGAGCCGTAAGTTGCGCCATGTGGTGGCCCCCCGCCTTACAGAATTGCCCTCGGGCACTCAGATTGTCATCCGAGCTTTGCCGGCAGCTGCCCGCGCCAGCAGTGCGGATCTAGATGTCGATATCAGGCAGGCACTTGTCGAGCTGGTGCGCAAGGGGATTTCCTCGTGACGGCGCTGGGGCGCGGATTTCTGTGGGTCTGGGATCACAGCGCTGGTTTTATCGTGGTCTGGGTCCTGATCTCACTCGTCACTCTTTATCGCCTGGCGATCTCTCCACTACTCGGCCCCACGTGTCGGTACTACCCGAGTTGCTCGGCTTACGCCCTTGGCGCCTTGCACGAGCACGGGTCTCTGAAAGGATCTGCCCTGGTCGGTTACCGCCTTCTGCGCTGCAATCCGTGGAGTGGTGGCGGAGTTGACCCTGTGCCGTCACCTGGGAAATGGCGACCCGACATACTTCCTGATGGTTCCCTGCGTATTCCCGTGGCTTCGAGTTAAGGACTTCCTGGTTCATGTTCATTCTTGATTGGTTGAAGACCGGCGTGAGCTGGGTCCTGGTGCAGTTCCATCAGTTCTTCAGCATCTTCATGGATCCGGCCAGTGGTTGGACCTGGACCCTGTCGATCGTGGGTCTTGTGATCGTGATCCGAATCATGCTGATTCCGCTGTTCGTCAAGCAGATCAAGTCACAGCGCAATCTTCAGCTGATTCAGCCGAAGATCAAGGAAATCCAAAAGCAGTACAAGGGCGACAAGGAAAAGCAGTCGCAAGAAATGATGAAGCTGTACAAGGACACGGGTACTAACCCGTTGGCCTCGTGTCTTCCCATCTTGCTGCAGGCGCCGATTTTCTTCGCACTGTTCGGTGTACTCCAGAGCATCGCGATGTACAGCGCCACCGACCCCACCTATACAGCGCAAGGTGTTTTTCTCTGGGATCAGTACAAGGATTTGCTGCCTGTCGCGCATAGTGCCGAGATTTTCGGTGTCCCGCTTTACGCGACGTTCATGGATGCCGGCCAGACGCAGAACGTCATGGCCACTCGCCTGCTTGCAATGTGCCTGATCATCGCCATGACCGTTACTACCTTCTTGACGCAGCGTCAGCTCATCATCAAGAACAGCGCACCCGACAATCCAATGGTCAAGCAGCAGAAGATCATGCTGTACGTCTTCCCGCTGGTCTTTGCTATCGGCGGTATCAACTTCCCGATCGGTGTGCTGATCTACTGGTTCACGACAAACCTGTGGACCATGGGCCAACAGTTCTACGTCATTCGTAATAATCCGCAGCCCGGCACCCCCGCTCACGAAGCGAAGTTGGCGCGTCAGGCTGAGAGGACATCGCGCAAGGCGGGCACTGCCCCCACCACAGAACTCACCACCGATGAGACCCCGAACCCCACGCCGCGGGTTCAACCCAAGAAGACATCGCGCAGTAAGCGCAAGGGCACCACTTCCTGAACGGAGAAACACCATGAGCACCGAAGAGACAACTGAGACCTTGACCGGCGCAGCCTTACTTGATCGCGAGGGCGATGTGGCCGCTGACTACCTCGAAGCCCTGTTGGACATCGCAGATTTAGACGGCGACATTGACATCGACGTTGAGGGAAATCGGGCGATGGTGTCTGTTGTCGAGGCCAATGCAGGTGATTTGGGTCATTTGGTAGGAAATGACGGAGATGTCCTTGATGCTCTTCAGGAACTCACTCGCCTGGCCGCTGCGCGTGAGACCGGTGAGCGCTCGCGACTGATGCTCGATATCGCCGGCCATCGCGCGGCCCGCCGAGTGGCACTTGAGGGGATCGCGAAGGAGGCCATCGCCGAAGCTCAGCGGACCTCCGCACCGGTGTCGCTCGACCCGATGACGCCATTCGAGCGCAAGGTTGTCCACGACACCGTTGCGGCCGCCGGCCTGGTCAGCGAGTCCGCTGGCGAGGAGCCCGCTCGCCGGGTCGTTATCCGCGTCAGCTAGAACGCGACGTTTCACGTGAAACATTCGCCAGGACTCCCCGACTGGCTTCTTCCCACAGAGTCAGCACTTGCGGCATATGTTCAATTGCTCAGTACGACCGGTGTTGACCACGGGCTCATTGGGCCCCGCGAGGTACCTAGGCTCTGGGAGAGACACGTGCTGAACTGCGCCGTGGTGGCAGATCCAGAAATCGGACTAGTTCCCGTGGGTTCATCCGTGGCCGATGTCGGCTCCGGCGCGGGTTTGCCGGGCTTGGTCTGGGGTATTGCCCGACCCGACATCACGGTTGTATTGATCGAACCCTTGCTGCGCCGCGCCACCTTCCTTACCCAGGCTGTGGAAGACCTGGGGCTGAGCGGGCGAGTAGCCGTTATCCGTGGACGTGCCGAGGAGGTCACCGCCTCCCCTAACTGGACCCCTGTGGATGTCGTGACAGCACGTGCCGTGGCCCCCCTCGAGAAGCTACTGGGCTGGACGGTTCCCCTCCTGGAAACGGGCGGACGACTTGCCTTGCTGAAGGGTAGCTCGGCAGCCGACGAGATCACGGCGGCCGATTCGGCAGCCAGAGCGATGGGTGTGAGCGACCTCGGGATAGCCACGTGCGGTGCTCCGTGGGTTGAGCCCGCGACCACCGTGGTGACTGGCACCCGCGGTACGGCACAATGAGCACCGTGACGAGCACCCCTGAACCTGCCGGCCTTGGCTGGCCGGAGACCTACCTAGAGCAGCAGGATCCTGCTGTTTCACGTGAAACATCGGCCGAGCCGGCCGGGTTGGGGTGGCCTGAATGACCCGCATCGTGACGATCGCGAATCAGAAGGGTGGCGTGGGTAAGACCACGACGACGGTAAACATTGCCGCCGCCCTGGCTCAAAGCGGCAACAAGGTTTTGGTCATTGACCTGGATCCCCAGGGAAATGCCTCCACCGCGCTAGGAGTCGACCACCACGAGGGCGTCCCGAGTATCTATGAAGTGCTATCAGGGGAGCGCACCCTGGCAGAGGTCATTCAGCCCTGTCCAGATGTCCCCAACCTGACCACGGCCCCGGCCACGATTGACCTCGCTGGCGCGGAGATTGAACTGGTCTCGCAGGTCGCTCGCGAGTACCGGCTCAGTCGCGCTGTCGAGGCCCACCTAGAGCACGTATTGCGCACTACGGGGGAGCAGGTGGATTACGTCCTGATGGATTGCCCGCCATCCCTGGGTCTGCTCACCCTGAACGGGTTGGTCGCCGCCCGGGAGGTACTGCTGCCAATTCAGTGCGAGTACTACGCCCTTGAGGGGCTCTCGCAGCTACTGCGCACGGTCGAGATGGTCACGACTCACCTGAATCCGAAATTGCAGGTCAGCGCCATCTTGCTCACGATGTATGACGGACGTACCCGACTGGCCTCTCAAGTGGCTGATGAGGTACGCCTGCATTTCGGCACAAAGGTGCTCGAAACAGTCATCCCCAGGAATGTGCGCATCTCCGAGGCTCCGTCCTACGCCCAATCGGTGCTCACCTATGACCCGTCATCGCCTGGCGCTCTGACCTACCAAGAAGCGGCGGCGCAGTTTGCGGCCATTGATCCACAGCACAATCCACAGACATAACGGTCTAAATACGGACAATTGATCAATCTTTGTCCCCAGTTTCGGAGGTTATCCCCATGGCACCAGCACCAGCCAAGCGCGGATTGGGCAAGGGCCTGGGCGCCCTCATTCCTTCGACCGCTGAAGCTGCGCAGGCACTGAGCATGGATTCGGCGCCAGCAGTAGTACCCGGTGCTGTCTACGCGGAACTTCCGATCGGAATCATCAAGCCGAACCCACGGCAGCCACGCAGCGAATTCGACCCCGACGCACTGGCAGAGCTCGTGCACTCAATTCGCGAGATTGGACTATTGCAGCCTGTTGTCGTGCGTGAGGTGGGAGATCACTACGAGCTCATTGCAGGCGAGCGACGACTTCGTGCCTCAAAGGAAGCTGGCTTAAGTCACATCCCCGCAATCATCCGGGCTACCGACGATGACGATCTCCTGCGCGATGCGCTGCTGGAGAACTTACATCGATCGAATCTGAACGCACTTGAGGAAGCAGCTGCCTACTCGCAATTGCTCGCCGACTTTGGCTGCACCCAAGAAGAGCTTGCTCAGCGTATTGGGCGCTCACGTCCGCAGGTCACTAACACACTCCGCCTACTGAAGCTGCCCCCTGACGTGCAGCGCCGCGTGGCAGCCGGCGTCCTTAGCGCCGGTCATGCACGCGCACTGCTCTCACTTGAAGACGCCGACGCGATGAATGCACTCGCTCAGCGAATCGTCAACGAGGGACTCAGCGTTCGCAATGTCGAAGAACTGATTCTTCTCGGTCAGGGAAAGGGCAAAAAGAACAGCAATAGCAAAGGGAAAGCACGCACGGACTCCCTGCAGGATCTCGTCGAGGAAGTACAAGAGCGACTCGGTGATGCACTCGATACTCGCGTCACGATTTCCGGACTTCCACGATCGAACTCACGCGGAACCATCGTCATCGAGGCAGCCGATGCTGCCGACCTTCGTCGAATCGCTGATGCGATTGCCGGAGCGGCACCGCGTCTGTGATTCGCAGAATCAGGACTAACGCGCAATCGCACTGAGCACGAGATCACGTGTCAGCTCACCGAGACCCACGCCGGCTTCGGACAAGGCCTGCGGAAACAATGAGGTCTCTGTCATTCCCGGCGCGACATTAACCTCAAGGAACCACGGAGTTCCTGACGAATCAACGATGAGATCGGTGCGCGACCAATCGCGCAGACCGAGGCCTGAATGTGCCTCGAGAGCGACAGCCGCCACGGCCTCTGCCACATCAGAGGCCAGTCGCGCAGGGACAAAGAACTCTGTTGTTCCTGCGGTGTACCGCGCGTTGTAGTCGTAGATACCTCCGGGCGGCACGATCTCGACTGAAGGCAGGGCAATTGGGCCGTCGGCTGTGTCATAGACGCACACGGACACCTCAGTACCGGTGAGGAAGTGCTCCATGAGGGCCACCTCGCCATAGGCGAAGGAACCGACCATGGCCGAAGGAAATTCCGCTGCCGTATGCACAACGGAGGCACCGAGAGCGGAACCGCCTTTGGTGGGCTTGACCATCAGCGGCACGCCGATTCGAGAGATGACTGCGTTGAGGACCGGCTGGGCGCCGAGTTCACGGAAAGTTGAGTGAGGTAAGGCAACTGAAGCCGGAGTATTGATTCCGAGCCCGGCGAGCAAGCTCTTGGCTATCGGCTTGTCGAAGGCAAGGCGGCAGGCGTCACCGGCGGAGCCCACGAAGGGAATGCCCAAGGACTCCAAGACATCACGCAATGAACCATCCTCGCCGGCCGCACCATGTAGCAGCGGGATCACGCAGTTCGGCGGATCAGCCCGGAATTCGTCAAGCAGATTCGAGTCAACGTCAGCCTCAGTGACCTCGAAGTCCGGCGCCGCGGACCGAAGCGCCTCGGTTACTCGACGACCAGATCGCAGGGACACTTCACGCTCCGCGGACAGACCCCCGGCAAGTACGACAACGCGAATGCTCACGAGGTTCCCTTCGAGTCAATCAGAGGATGTTGGGAGCGGGGTTCACAGAGCCCTCGGAATCAAGGAGCACAGCACCAGTGCCGAAGGTCTGCGCGATCTCCAGTTCGGATTCAATCACGCCGGCGAGACGACGCACACCCTCGCGAATGCGATCAGGGTCCGGATAGCAGTACGACAGACGCAGGTTCTGTCGCCCCTGCCCATCGACATAGAAGCCAGTACCCGGCACGTAAGCGACCAACGCGGCAACTGCACGCGGCAACATCGCCTTCGCATCTAGACCCTCGGGCAACGTGATCCAGGAATAGAAGCCGCCTGCAGGCACCGTCCAGCTGATGTCGGCCGGAAATAATGCGGACATCGAGTCGAGGAGTGCATCGCGACGGTCGCGGTACAGATCGCGGAAGGTGCTGATCTGTTCACGCCACGGTTGCGTTGCTAAGTACTCGGACACAGTCAACTGCGAGTAGTTCGAGGGGCAGAGAACAGCAGATTCCGCTGCCAGTACTAGCTTTTCGCGAACTCCATGCGGTGCCACGGCCCAGCCCACGCGCAGACCCGAAGCAATCGTCTTCGAGAAGGAGCCCAGATAGATCACTCCTTCGGCGTCGTCGGCGCGAATCGCGCGCGGCGGTTCGCCGTCGAATCCCAGGAGGCCGTACGGGTCGTCCTCGAGTAGCAAGATGCCCTCGCGCTGCGCAATGCGCAGGATGTCGGCGCGGCGCTGCGGGCCCTGGGTAACACCGGCGGGATTATGGAACGAGGGGATTGTGTAGATCATCTTGATGCGACGGCCCGAGGCGCGCACATCGCGGATCGCCTCCTCGAGTGCTGCCGGGGAAAGACCCTCGTCGTCCATGGCAACATGCACGACACCGCACTCATACGCCCGAAAGACACCGAGGGCTCCGACGTAGGACGGTGCCTCAACAAGGACGACATCGCCCGGATTGCAGAACACGCGCGTGACGAGATCGAGAGCCATCTGGGAACCGGTGGTCACGATGATGTCGTCGGGGTGTGCGGTCACCTTGACTTCTTCCATCACCTCGAGGATCTGTTCACGCAAGGTGACATCGCCCTGGCCGGAGCCGTATTGAAGAGCCGTGGCGCCCCGCTCGCGGATCAGCTTGGCAACGGTGTCGGCCATGACGTCCATCGACAGGGCCTGAACGAAGGGCATGCCACCGGCCAGTGAGACCACCTCAGGGCGGGATGCCACGGCGAACAGGGCCCGGATCTCCGAAGCGGTCATGCCCAGGGTGCGCTCCGCATAGGAATCAACCCAGGGATCTAGACGACTGCCGCTCATAGCGGACAACGATAGATGCTTGTCGGAATCGCTGGTCATCGGGCGCAGCTCGCGCGAGGATAGCCACATGCGCAAGGTGATCCTCTGGGGAGTAGTTCTGTTGGGCCTTGGCGTGGTGGCCGGCTTTGTCGGACGCCTCGTCTGGCCCAATGACGAGCCAGGCTGGAATGAGCTCGAGGGGTCAGCCGAGTAATCAGGTAGGAGCACAGAAGGCGCTGAGCGCCCTCGCAATGCCCTCTGCCGCCGCGTCGGCGAAAACTGCATCTGCATGCTGGGCGCGGTCACTCGCGTTGGAGGCGTAACCCAGGTCAATGCGCACGGCGGGCATGCGAGTCATCCGCAGGAGATCCCAGGTGCGTGGATGCGAGCGACAGTCGAGCAAGGTCGTCTGGGCAAGTAGCTCGTCCTGGATTCTCTCGGCCAGAGCGCGACCGCCAGTGGAGTGCATGCCACCGTGAGGATCGCCGAAGTAGAAGGTCGCGAGGCCGTTGGGACGATCGCTGGTAGCAGCATCGACATGAATGGCGATGACGAGATCGGCCTGCACGCGATTCGCGAAGTCAGCGCGGTCATGCTCGCTGGTCAGCGCTGACGCCACGGCACCGTGCGTGAGCAGTACCTGGGTGCCCAGTGCGGCTAGGCGGCCCTCGACGCGCACAGCGACCGCGTGGCAGAGAGCGCCAGCAGGCTCGATCCCGGGATCGATGACGATCACTTTGTCGGCAATCCCACTGCGCAGATCACTCAAGGTCACGTGCTCGCGCAGGGTGGAGGAGTTGCCGCCGCTCACGGCGCGCACTAATCGCTCGAAGGCGCGAAAGGTATCCGGGCCGCAGATGCCATCGGGATTCACGCCGCAGCCACGCTGGAATTCCCTGAGTGCGGAGTCGGTATTGCGCCCGAACATGCCATCGGCACGACCTGAGTCGAAGCCCAGCTGATTCAGCCTTCGCTGGAGCTCGACAACGTCGTCACCGCGCATCAAGCTGCCAGGTACGAACTGAAGCACTCGATCACCGAGTTGCCAACGCGCTTCGTCAAGCCGACGAAACGTGTCTGGCCCGACTATGCCGTCAGCCGTCAGGCCGCGCTCTTGCTGAAAAGTGCGAACTGCGACATCGCAGTAGTCGTCGAACACATCACTGTGATCGGTGTCGCTGAGGAGTCCCAGGTGCGCAAGCCGTGCGCGCACCTCCGCGACGGCCGCCCCGGTTGACCCAAGGCGGAGGAGCACTACAGGTACGGAGCGAGATCCGCGAGCAGTGCGGCCTTCGGCTTGGCACCGATGATCGACTTCACGATCTGGCCGCCCTGGAAGATGTGCAGGGTCGGAATGCTCGTGATGCCGTAGGAGGCCGGGGTTGCCGGGTTCTCATCGACATTCATCTTTGCGATAGTGATGCCGTCATTCTCGGCAGCGATCTCGTCGAGGATCGGGGCGACCATCTTGCACGGACCGCACCATTCGGCCCAGAAGTCGACGACGACCGGCTTTGTGCTCATCAGGACGTCATCGGCGAAGCTCGCGTCGGTGACCTTCTTGGTTGCTCCCATGGCTTTCTCCTTCTGTGTGGTCTTGAGGGTACGGGTCTTTCGCAGAAATAGTGCTATTCGAACGCGGCGAGGAAGCGCTCGGCATCCAGTGCCGCTGCACACCCGGTGCCGGCGGCGGTGATTGCCTGGCGATAGGAGTGATCGATGAGGTCGCCGCACGCGAAGACACCGTCGAGATTTGTCTGAGAGGTGCGATCCTTCACGAGCACATACCCCTCGGCGTCGATATCGATCTGCCCTGTGACGAGCTCGGAGCGCGGATCATGGCCGATGGCGACGAAAAGACCAGTTGCGGGCAGCTCACGCTTCTCGCCGGTGATGGTGTCCTCGAGTACCAGGCCCGAGACTTTTTGATCGCCGAGCACGTCAACGACCTGAGAATTCCAGGCGAACTTCATTTTCTCGTTCGCGAGTGCGCGCTCTTGCATGATCTTGCTTCCGCGCAATTCGCCACGACGATGCACCAGGGTGACTGACTTCGCGAAGCGAGTGAGGAAGGTGGCTTC
>Ga0114978_10001721_pt1 | contig 18359 bp, 19 predicted proteins | sample S_140212_EF_Meta_FD_87027 | JGI IMG/M metagenome (GOLD analysis project Ga0114978, IMG submission 87027) | Freshwater microbial communities from Lake Simoncouche, Canada to study carbon cycling - S_140212_EF_MetaG | ecosystem: Environmental > Aquatic > Freshwater > Lake | place: Lake... | reverse complement strand
AGGTTAGGATCAAAGTTTATAACCGAACAATTTTCATATTCTTTTATAATTTTTTCATTAATTCCTAATTTATTTGCTAAATCTTTTTGAGTTAATTTAATTGCATTTCTTGCATTAGAAATTGCCTGCGCTCGCGTATGTGTTATTTTTTTTAATGCAGGAATTTCTTCGTTGTTTAATCTTTGAAATTCCTTATTACCCATCGGTTTATTATTTGCGTCATGGGCTTCTTTATTTTTTGCGAGTGCATAATTTTTACTCCGAATTACAACAGGTTCCCAATCTTGATGGAAATTATTCATATATTATATATGTAGATATATGCCTGTTCAGTCACCTACGCGAAAATATCAACTACGTAAATATATCTAAAAATTACTCAAGTGATAAGGTTCGAAGATTACAAGCGCTTATACGGAGAAAAATTATTAATAAGATTAAATTTTTAGATGGTCCCCGAAAAGGGCACATTGTAATGAAATAATATTCAATAATTCCTAATAATAACCTCGTTTACCTTTGCACCTGGATTTTTTGAATTAATAGACCTTTTGCATAAAATTGTTAATGTTTTATATTTTTCATTTGTAAAATTACCACGTACCAAACTTACATCAGCATTACTTAACATTATTTTATTATTTGCATAAGTTAGATTGTGTATTAAATTAAATAAACTTTTATGATTTTCAATATTAAACCCGCTTGGAGTATATCCTACAAATGAAGTATTTGTTTCCGGAGCATACGGAGGGTCGAGATATACAAAATCATTATGTTGCACATTTGCAAGCGTTATATGAAAATCACAGCATTCAAATATTACATTTTGTAATAAATTATGTATTTCATCTAAATGTTGTTTATTTATAATTTCAGGATTGTTATAGTGCCCATATGGAACATTAAATCCGTTTGGTCCTACTCTAAATACACCTCTAAAGCAAGTTTTATTTAGGAATATAAACATTGCTGAACCCAATATATTATTTTTATCAAGAGAGCATAATTTGTTATATTCGCTTCGTATCCAATAATAGTAATTTTCTTTTGCTTTTTTTGCTTCTTCAATATTCGCTGGTGTTCTATTAATTTCACCCATCCCGCAATTATTAAAATCTGCAATAATTGTTTGCAGAGTATCATATAATTCGATATGACGTTTTTGAATATTTATATAAATATTAATTAATGGTTCATTTAAATCATATGCAAAAATATTACCATCTATTTTTATAATTCCATTTTTAACATAAGATAATAGAGCAAATAAAACACTACCTCCACCTAAAAAGGCTTCACGATAATTATTTATATGAACGGGGAAATCCATAATAAGTTTATCTATTATTTGGGTTTTTCCTCCTACCCACTTTAAAATCGGTTTAGGAATATCTATTTTGTTAGTAGGAATATCTTTAACAAGTTTATTATCAATATCCATTTATTAGTTTTAAACTTATTATAATAAGTAAATATAAATATATATCATTTTTAAATAAATTAGAAACAAAGCTATTTTGTGTCTTTGCCAAGAATTATATCATAATAAAACCTTTTATTTAGAGAATAATAACAAGACTGTTTAAATTTTCTTCCAAATAAACTTTTACTTCTTAATAAATGTTCTAATTCATCTTCGCTAATATTTTTATAGTTTTTCAGTTCTCTTTCAGACGCGTATTTATAATTCATATCCTCCCAATTTGCAAAGGTAGTTGCAACTTCAGGGGGTGAAGCATATGATGTTGATATTATTTCATCATACAATCTATCTTTAAAAATATATGATAAATAAGATATATAGCATAATTCATCTGGTGCATAAGTATCTTTGAACCATAACAAATAATCATCTGCGCCTTTTACTAATAATTCACTATGATGTCTATTAAGAATACACCATTGCGAAGCTTTATTAATATGCATTTTTGGAATATATTGCAAGGCAACTTCGCAATCTGGAAAACAATCGTCTGGGTCTGCAATATGAAAATATGAATATTTAGAATCAAGATAATTATATATATAATTAAAAGATTTTAACGGTATGCAAGAACCAGATAAAAATACAAAATGTTTATTGCCTTTGTCCTTTAAAGCTTCCTTAATAAGGATATTTTGTGCTTTCACAATAGATATATCTGCATATCTCGTATTTATATTCAAAGTATTATTTATTTTGTAATCTTCAAAATAATCTAATTTATCATTCGTTTTATAATGAATATATATGTTGTATTTATTTTTACTTATTCCACTAAAGAAATTAAACCATATGTTCTCGTGATTTATAACATCATATATCAAAAATAAAAATGCAATTTTATTCATTATCTATGCACGGATTTATATAAATATATTAATGAATTTATATTTATATATTAAAAATAATATGTTCACGCTGGGACTTGAACCCAGAATCTTCGCTTCATAAGAGCGACGCCCTAACCGATTAGGCCACGCGAACTTTGGTAGTGGATATTAATTCTTATTTCCACTACATACTATATAATATAGTATATTCTTATATCATTTTTAATGTTTATTTTTTATCAAACTTTGCAACCTTTTTTGATAGGATTTATTTGAATGGCATATTCGTTAGTATTAATGGATTCTAATAAATCTGCATCTAATCTGTTAGAGTATGCATTTGATTTATCTGGCATCTTTGTAATACTACAATTATCAAATATAGGGGTTGGTTGATAAATCATTCCTATATTTCCTGTATCTCTTGAAGCAATACTATCTTCATATGGTTTCTTTGTAACCATATCAATTTCAGAAGGGTCTGAATTAATATTCATATTTCCAGGGTTCGGTGTATATCCGGCACCTATCATTATTCCTTCGCGTGTTCCATCAATTTCAGCGTTTTCATCAGCAGTTCTATCTGTTTGACGGAAGTCTGTACCAGAACCGGCAATTCCATATTCGTTTGTGTCTGATAAGAATTGTTTGTGGGTATTTTTGAGTTCTACATTTGTAGATAAATATCCACCCATTAAACCTTCTAAAATTCCACCTAAAAATCCATATTCGGATTTTCCTTTAATCATAGTTTCTTTTAATGTTGTTTTTGCGACACTATCGGGGTTATATAATGTAACCTTGTAGGTTGTACCGCCAATATTGCGGATACTATCTATTTTTGGCATGGTTTGTCTCAACGTTTTTTTTGCATCATTGTCTTCAAATACTATGTATCCGGCATCCTTGTCTCCTTTCATATTTGATATAGTAGTATCGTGTATCATGGTTTCTTTCACCGTCGTTTTTGCAGTATCATTTAAAGCTGAATAAGTTTCTTTGTTGCCTGATAAATTAATTATTTCACTATCATGTATTGTAGTTTCTTTCACAGTAGTTTTTGCGGTGTCATTTAAAGTCGAGTAAGTCTCCTTATTTCCGGATAAATTGATTAATTCACTATCATGGATTGTTGTTTCTTTGACTGTTGTTTTCATTATATGATTATCAGGGTCATATATAGTTGCTTTACTTGGTATTTGGATACTTGGATTACCTACCGCTCTTACCGACTCCACAGTATATTCTTTCATAGAAAACTTAATTGCATCCATAATAGGAGCAACTAATGCTTTAACAATAGATGATGCATTTGTTATTACTGTACGAGCGCCTGTTGTAATACGTTCATTATCATATATCATTATTTTACTCTTACCATAATCATTACATTCACCTTGTCCAGGGGAACTTTCACTATATTTTGCGGAACCTTTGTATTCGATATGAAACTCTGGGCGAGCGGTCGGTCTTACATTTTGCGAAGGACGTTGTTGTGCCTTTGTCATTGCGCCTGTGGTTTTTAACCACATGTCAGGAGTTACTTCATAATTTGTATCAGGTCTGTTTTTTGCAAAAGGGGTTATTACGGCACGTTGTTCAATGCCTTTTGGTGGCGCTTGCATAGGAATTTCAAAATATGTTTGCTTTTGATTAATTTTACTTCTCAATTCATCTAAATTACGAGGTTTTGCATAATCGGCTGTATCAATTTGATGAAATCCACCAGATGGAGCAGCGTCAAAGCCCTTATTAATTCCAGGGCCCACTCTAATTTTTTCAATAGGGAAAAAATTATTAACACGCGAAGAATTATTTATTCTTGATTTTAAGAAATCATCATTGTTTTTCATACCACATATATTTCCTCCAGAGTTCATTTCCGGTTTAAATAAGCACGGGACCTCTTTCTTATTTTGCCACAAACTATTATTCCCCGTTTTATTATCAAGAATAGAAGTCATATTTTCTATATTAGTATTTTGTGTTACATTTTTGCGTAAAAAAGGGGTCATATTATTATGTGAAAAATCACCCTTATTCATTTTTTCTCCGGTTAATGATGATACATAATTATCATTTTCATTCATACCAGATATATCATCTTTCGCATCAATTCTTGAAAACATATCAGCGTATGCCGGTTTTGCAACTATACCAGTTTGATATGGGTTTTTAGATAATTTATATAAATTATCGCTTCGTTTCTGCTCATCATCCTTTACTTTGTCCCAATATTTTGAACTGTAAATATTATTCATAGATGGAATGTCATTGTCATTAGAATATAAATCCATTATTAACCTCTAATGAATATAGGAAAAAAAATAGTAAATATTATTATGTATATGAAAGATATTAGGGACATTGAATTATCTTCCGAAATTATATAAGAGTTTATTGATTAATATTATTAAATTGATATGAATAACATCACATTAATATTAAATACACTGCATAATAAGTTAAAGCTTAATTATGGTAATTTTAGCGAAGAATACCCCGAGCAAGTAATGGCAGCAATGTATATTAAACCCGACGACATTGTTCTTGAAATTGGTGGTAATATTGGACGCAATTCTTGTATAATTGCATCACTTTTAAAGGACAGTAAAAACTTGACTGTTTTTGAATCTGACCCGCATACTGCAAATTTGTTGAATGAAAATCGCGTTCTAAATAATTTAAACTTTAATATCGAAGATTGCGCAATATCTAAAAGCGTATTGTATCAATCGCACTGGGATACAAAACCTGTTGATATGATGACCGAGCATGAAAAGATGTTTTGGCAAAAGATTAAAACGATTACTTGGGATGAAATTAAAAGCAAATATAATGTACCGTTTGATACATTAGTTGTAGATTGCGAAGGAGCTTTGTATTATATACTCAAGGATGAACCGGACTTTCTGCAACACTTTAAAAAGATTATTATTGAAAATGATTTTCATCTGATTGAACATAAGCTGTTTGTCGATGAAGAATTCAAAAGGTTTGATTTTAATCGCGTTTATTACAAAGATGGAGGGTTCGGACCATGCTATAACTTTTTTTATGAAGTATGGGAAAAATAATTTATTATATAATAGATAATCATTAATGTATATTAATACATATTAATACAAATATACAAATACATATTATTTTTAAATGAATTAAATAAAATTAATTCTTGCATTTTACACTGGGATACATTGATCCATAAGGATACCCAGGTGAATAAGATATATTATCGGTTTTGTTATTGTTCCATTCTTCTAAATCTGGAATTATTTTAGAATTATTCTTTGGAAAAAATACGGATTGGTCTTCCGGCATTTCTATGCATGGAATATGATTATCTTTTGCAACCATTCTATAATTTACCGGAACTCTATCGAATGCTTCAATTGCTCGCGCTTGCGGGTCAAAGCACAACCATTCCCATCGATTAATTCCGGTTTCTTTTAAGGTACACGGAGGGTTAGATAAACGAGTATCTTCTCTCGGTACTATACAAGAACGAGGTTTATCAGCGCCTTTAATATTGCACCCGGTAGGTTGATACTTGCCAGGTAAATATTCATTAGCATTACATTTAGTATTTTTATAATTTAAACCAAGAAGTTCGCTTGAATCATCTACAGCTTTTTTCATACTACAAGTATTTTGTCCATAACTTTGGTATATTAACGCGGGGTCATTTGGAACATCCTGGAAACATTCACGACAATCATTATAGGGCGTTTCGAGTTGATATAATCCAGGTCCTACCGCTCTTTTTAATTGCTCCTTGTAACTACAATTATCATAATTTAACCTTGTATCTATATATTGGTTCATATCTAATAAAATAATATATTATTTTATACATAAATAAATAGATATGCTTCTTATAATACCATTATTTGCAAATCCATTTTTTAACAATGAAGGATTTAATAATGATAATAAAGGCAACGACGCTGAAGAAAATGAGGTAGTAAAATACGATATTATTAGCGCCTTGTATCTTATTATGTTAGGATATAACGCAAATTATTATTATCGGTGGGGTATTATGGATAATATTTGCATAGTATTATTATATATTTTGACACTAATAATATCTATATTCGCCGCATATCTTTCTTTTACTTGCAACTGGGTGGTAATAGATAATAATATTTTCGTTAAATTATTATTTGCACTAATCGCATTTCTGTTAGGACCATTATATTTAATATGGTTCTTTTTTGTAAATTATTTAGGTAATTTATGCTAAAATAAAAAAAATAAAATAATATATTAACTACATTTATTATAATTAATATGTGGCGGTAAAGGGACCTCTCTATACATTATTGATTGACAAGCGGGAAGATGAAGCATCGTTGTATCAATAGGAGGGGTCTTATCGTTTTTGATAATCCCATCATTTGTGGGAACATATTGATTTGTACCGCATTTAGAAATAATTCGGGTCTGTCCTCGTAATTCACTATCTAAATCTACTAAATTTCCTTGAACGTGCGAAACAGCAGTTCCGCCAATAAATCCTAATTGATGTCTGCATTTATTTATATGCTCATATCTATACGGGGAAAGAACATAACTTAATGTACTTACGTTTTCTTGCAGTTCTTGCTTATAAGAACAAGTATCGTATGTTGTTCTATTAAAACTCATATTATCTTCTATTATATAATATTTTTTTATTATACAGAAACATTTTTATTACGCCCTACCCAATTACATTTTTTATTAAATTCTGCGCGATGTATATAAGAACGCGTATCTTCGCCTCCATTCGTCCATACTGGAACTATATTTTTAGGGTCTTGAACATCTTTGACAAAATCTAATAATGGCATGAAGTTATTCATCTCTTTTTCCATTATTTGTTTTTTGCATTTAAACGGATTAGTATCTGTTCCTCCTATCAAGTTTAATTCCTCGCCTATATTTGTTGCTCCACAGCGGAGGTTTGGTCCAGAAGTAAATATTCGATTATTTAATTGTATTCTACAACGGTCACGTGTAAGTGTTTCGGGATTATTACGAAGCATCGAATCATTATCTATAAGACAATCATCGGCAAAACCATATCCCGGTCGTCCTCGTAAATTAGGGTGTTCCAAATATCCGTCCGTCATTCTAACATTTGGATTTTCACAATCTACGAAATTATTAGGTAGCAAATTATATTCGGATATTTTACTATTATGTAGCTCTTTTGAAGTTTTCCAACAATCATCTGAACATATACTTGTTGATGCGTCAAACTTATTATTATTCATTATCTATTTGTAAATAATAAATAAAAAAATTATATATTATTCTTTAATATAATTTTTTTCACATTTTTGCAATAAATCGTAATTTATATCAAACTTAATATCATTATATCCCTGATTATATTCTTTGTCTAGTATATGGTTCTTATATTCTTTTATTTTCCAATCATCATTATTTTTACTTATTCCGATAGTTTCATCTATTTTGTTGTCTAACTTATAAATTTTATTGAACGATTCATTCAATACTATAATATCATTCTTTTGGTCAATCTCTCCTAATGCTTTTATCTCCTCGCTTCCCTTAATATTAACACTATTGCAATTCTTTACCTTGTAATGCAATAGGTTCTCTTCGCCTTTTTCATTCTTAACATAATCCTTGTATTCTAATTCGCTTGTTGAAATTCCTCCGTCAGTTTCTATATTATAGGTTATTGTTGTAGACTTTTTCATTATATATAATATTTATTACATATTATTTATATATATTGCGTCTGTATGTATTTTTACCAGTAATACCAGTAATACACCAGTAATATTCTAACATAAACTATCGTTATTCGCAAAATTATTCAACACCTTCAACTGCTTATTGGTAAACTGCTGGAAACAGTGTTTCCTCAAAGGCAACTTATTTTTTAAGAACAAATCATCTTCGTGAACCCAGTCATTAAGTGTGCGTCTATCCACAATACAAGATTGTCCTCCACCGCAAGGACATACATAATCGTTATTAAGCATCAGTTTCGTTGATACGTTTGTTGGTAGAATAGTCGTTTGTTTGTTCATTCCTTAATATAATTTTGAAACAACCCTATCAATTTTTATTTATATATATATAGAATGGGACAAATTAAACAAATAAAACTTCCGGCAAGATATGTTCCAAAGATGTTGGCAAAAAATGATAAAATAAAGCAAGTAAAACTTTTAGAGAAATCTAAAAAACTATATAAGAAAGGAATATACTATAACCGCGAACATCTTGCATCATTTACTAATAAAAAATCACCACATATTTTGAAAGCACGAAAAATGTATAATATTAAAAACATCGCACCAACCAAAGAATTAGCATTAAAAACTGGTTGCAAATTGGAAGCATTACAAAAAATTGTTAAGAAAGGCGAAGGTGCATATTATTCGTCCGGTTCGAGACCTAACCAAACGCCACAATCATGGGGGTTGGCAAGATTAGCAAGCGTATTAACTGCGGGAAAAGCTGCTGCAATTGATTATAAAATAATCTATGATGGTTGCGACCATAAAAAGAAGGCCTTTGCACAAGCAAATAAAGCAAAAAAAAAATATAAGCAAGGGCATGCAAAAGCAAGGAAGGTTTCTGTTATACCCGCAAACAATTTTTAATATTTACGGATAATGCATCTAATAAACAATTTTCAAACAATTTTATTCTATCATCGTATTTATCGGAGTTGCAAAAACAATTGTGTATATCAATATTGTCTGATTGGCTTTTGTAAATAATATCCTTGTTAAAGCAGGCACCGCAACCTAATATTAAAATAATTTTAAATTTTAATTGCGGATATTTATCGCACAATACCTTATTTAAACTTTCAGCATCATCAATATCACTTTTAATATCTTCATATTTTCCGTTCTGTTCACTATGATGCATTCTCAAATGACCCTTGCGAATGAAATATACATCTTCGCCTTTTGTCTCGCATTCTTTTAATATAGTAAGTATTCGACAACATCTTCTATTATACTTTTCTTTTTCTGCGATAAATGTATTTTTGTCGAGGAAGTCATGATGAAAATATATATCTTGTTCATTAATCCTACTTTCATTTAATGGTTCAGTAAAATGTTCGAAATTACAATCAAAGCATTTTGATACACCATTATAGGAAACATTCCAATCAAATGGCAAGGACATCTTCCTTAAATTAAATTTATTTAAAAAATTCGCAACATCACAATCAATACCAATAGGAACAAAAAACATTTGAAATGTTATATTTAAATATATATATATCATATATAAAACAATATATTTATATCATTATGAAAAAATAAAATACCTTATAAATGAGTGGATGCACGTATGTCATTATATATATTATCAAAACATTGTATTGTGTTTTCTTTGCATGATTCACCATTATTATATAACCAATCCCCTAATTTTTCGCGTTCATTAGGTATTGTTGTAGATGGCATAGTATAAAATTGACGCGGTAATAATGATTTATTATATAGGTCATCAGTTTCTCTAAATACATTATCGTGAAAATATTTATTCATGTTTTTGTTTATTTTGGAGTTTTCGATAGAACATGCAGAGAACTTACTATTTTTGCTTTCTAATATATTTAAATTCATGAATGGGTTCGCTTTTGTTGGCTTAATACATTTTTTATTATTTATAATATCAAGATTATTTTCATTTAAATATTTTTCTATTTGCTTATTCTTTTCATATTGATAATTATATATAATAATAGATATTATCATAATTATTAATACAAATAAAATATATTTTGAATCATTAAAAACCAGGGTGAAAATAATTCCTAAAAATAATAATGCCCTTATTATAGAGTTTAATTTTTCCTCAAAAGTCATATTAATATCAGGAATTAATACAGGTATTGTTAAAATATTTAAATTATCTAACCAAAACATTATTTTTTGTTCTTATCCTAATATCTATATTATTTTAATTACTCATTCAGCTTAATTTACTTATTCTTGCGCTTCCCTTCTTTTTGCGAGTTTTGATTTTAGTTTATTAACAGTCGCCAATTTTTTAAGCGCAGGTTTATTTACAGTTTGGCGAGAGCCTCCCTTTTGATTATTCATATTTCCCATCATATTCTTAAACATATCCATTCCTTCTTTGTTATTCATCATAGATGACATCATATTCATCATTGAAGCCACATCAGGTTCGTTTTTTCGTGTTTCGCCACCTCCACCTCCGCCATTTCTCGCACCTGACTGATTATTAGGAGCACCAAATAACCCTGGCATAGTTGCAGCGAATTTCATTGCATCTTGAAGAAGGTTCTCTTGTTTTAATTCGCCAGTTGAAATTTTATTTGCCATTTTTCTGCTTACGTTCGAAATGAGTTCACTAAATCCACTATCAGGGTCTCCAATTGCTTTTAGAATGTCGCCATTATCTCCAATAGATTTTTGTAGTTTTTCTACATCAACATCTTCTAATATCTCTTTTGCAAGTTTACCAAGCATTGTATCTTCCATCTGGGACATATCAATTCCTCCAGTATCCTTATTCTTCTTTGTTTTCAATTCATTTAATCTTTCAATAACCTTTTTATGCAACTCATTAGTAATATTATCTAACCCTACTTCATTCTTGGTGTCTTGGAGAACAGATACATACAATTTTACATCATCGTCGCTTAATTCATCCATAAATAAATAAAATACAGAGAAAAAATGATGACATAGATAATCGTCATTTAATAGTTTTCGAATTGATGATACAGGAATATTCTTGTATATACATACATCCTTAACTTCGTCAGATAAAAACCAATCATTCGTTGAATTAATATCATCAAGATTAATATATGATGACCAGAAATCAGCAGAAATAGTTTTCACATATAGTAAATATTCATCAGATGATTTATCCAATGTAATATAATTTTCTCTTATTGACTTTAATATTCCCTTTCCTAATGCATAGTCGTCGCCTTTCTCATCCTCTTTCATATGTTTCGCAGACGTCTTGATACGCTTTATTAAATCAATATAATATTGATTAAATATAAATTGATATGACATTTTATTTAATACCTTTATAAAAATATATTATGATAATTCCTTATATATATTTTGAATATATATATGTGTATATAAATAATATTATTAGAACTTTTGCGAATCTCTTAATTTTTGTAATTCTTCAATAGATTGATTTTTTTTTTCATTTTTAATATTCGTAGATGTTGATATGTCATCACAATTAATATTTTTGACTCCATCACTAATATTATTATCATTTGTTATAAAATCCCATTTATAGTTTTTGTCATTTAACTCCTTTGTTTCATCTTCAATTATGGAAAAATTATCAGAAAAAGATGTTGCATTTAATGTAAAAGCAAGTGGTCCATCATCATTTTCACTTGTATTAGTTAATGGTATTATGTTATTTTCTGCTGTATCACTTGAATTTACTCCTGTGGCGCCGGCTATACCAGTTTTATCCATTCTTGTATTTTGTGTAGTAGTCAAAATACCTCGCCCAGGTAATAATAGATGATCAAATACCGCTTTACCAAATAATAATTCTTTGCTTGGTAATATCATAAATGCAGGAACAGAATGAATTTTAGTCTCGATTTTAATATTTTTACTACGCAAATCATCTACAGAAACAAGTTTAATTATTTTCTCCTTGTCGTATCGTTTAATATGCTCCAATAACATTTTACAATGATTGCAATAAACACTATAAAATAATATCATTAATAATATATATATTAATAAAATAAACTTTCTTTATATATTAAATAGTATTTACGTTGCTTTGCATTAATATTTATTTTGTCTTTTCAAATATGCACCATCTATTAAAAGAACTAAATCTTTTGAGGTCCTTGTTTTCATCTTTGTCAAGCTCTATAATCGATTTATAGAGGTTCTCTTTAGTTTCACTTAATTCTTGCAAATTACTTTTAAATTTATTAAATGTTTCAGAAAACATTTCGCTTTCCTTGATATTCAAGTCAAACTCCTTGCATTTTTCTGTTAAAAACTTATATGATACAAGATATTCAGGGATTAATTTACTTGTTGTCTCAATAAATACATTTATTTGCTTATTATAGTATGATACTTCTTCTTTATCATAACATCTTAATATCGCCCATATAGGTTCCCCTCTATCCTCTTTTCTCATTGATAATTTTTTAAAACCTTCAATCTTATCACCACCATTCGCTTCTATATCATCCTCGATGCTTTTACCATCCATAAATGTACAGAAAAATACACCACCGTCATTTAATAATTGACTAACGTTAGATAAAAACCCATCTAATGTATCCTCATTTTTAAAGAAATAGTGAATGCCAAACATACAAGAACACACATCAAACCCATTGACAGCTCTACCTATAATTTTATTATATTGAGTATCATTCTTCCTATTACCTCTGTTAAATACCATTTTTAATATATTATAACTTTCTTCGTCATTCATTGACGGGTCGTCGTTAATAGAACATTCGCCACTCTTTATTGATTTGCAACAATCGCCAACCGCAAATACCATGTCAGGAAAATGCATATTATTATTATTCTTCATATTTATAAAGAACCGCTTTCTCTCTCGCAATAATCGCGCATAAGCTCCATGATTTGGGCTATATATATTGTTTTTTACTAAATCAACTCCAAGAACAAATCTATATTCATTTTTAATCCATCTATTAAGGTCTCCTCCTTGTCCGCAAGCCAATTCTACAATAGTTCCCTTCTTTGTCGGTTTAGAATAAAGAAGGTCCTTTATTCCATGATTATGAAATACCAACATTTGATGCGATAATCTCGCTTCATTTTGGATAGTTCGCGAATAATATATATCATTAGCACTTAATTCTGCAACATCCATATTATTAATAATACGCTCATTTCCTATAATATTATTTTGAGAGATAGGGTTATGTATTGAACGCCAAATATTGCATGCAACACTAAAATCATTTAGTGTTTTTGATAATACGCCTTGCCTATATATTCGCGTCTTATCTTCTCTTACCCTCATAGGTTTCCAGCGCAATGATGGGTTTGGCTCGCTCATATCATAATTGAATTCTACTATAATTTCATCATCTATTTTATCACCATTTTCGCATCTTATCTCTTTGTTTAACGGTAGTTTGATTAATGCGCGCTCTATCCCTTTCTCATAGTAATATTCTGGTATGAACAATCTGCATACATATTTTTCTCTTTCTTTAATTTTCTCTCTATATTGATTAAACTTATAAATATAGTTAAAGACATCTGTCATAGTATAATTCTCAATTTGCGATGCATTATAACCTATATATAGTTTAAACTCGACATAGTTAATAGTATCGAGCGTAATAATATCACCTTTTTTAACTAAAAAGTCTATACTATTTTGCTCCGGTGGTTTCCACTTCAATACTTTGTCCCATCCAAGTTTTTCAGTAATTGGTTCCGGTTTATTTGCATAATTAGAGAATACTGCAAGTTTTGCAGGTGTAAAAATCAAACCATCTATCTCATATGGATATACAGTATCTGTAAGTATATTTTTACAATCATTCAAAATATCTTTTGAATATAGATGCTTCTTCACAATATAGTCAATTGCAAAATCATTATTGCTTTTTAATAACTTTTCGGTTTTCAATAAATAGGTATATCTACCACGTGTTCCATCAGATGACCCATCTTTATCGCTATTTGCGATTAAAGGATGTTGTGTTATTTTTTCTCCATTATAATAATACATATCAAATGATGCATATAATCCAACTGACGCATTATCTCCACGTTTATTGCAAGTTATATATTCGCCATCAATAAGTGAGTTATATAATTCACTTGGACTTTTAATACCGGTGTCAATAACTTGATGAGAATTATTAATTAAATAAACTCCACCAGAACTATTAATATACATTAATAGTCGTTCACCGTCTGCTTTTTCGGTTACTGTATATTCCGACAAAATACTTGTTATGCCGTACCCATGCTCATAATCACTGGGGTTTAACATATTCATTCGCTCAAGAGTGAAAGGTTTGGGAGTTAATAAAGGAGGCTTTTTCTCATCATATCTTCTCGTGTAAATATCATTTTTAACAAGATTTCCATATTCTTTTAAAACATCTGATTGTTGACTTTTGGAAATTATAAAGGTATTTAAATATAATGCTTGCTCCATCTTAATAATCGCTGGTAGTATATCATCTTTGGTTGTATTTGTTATATCAATATAGAATTCATATTTTTGTGTTCTGTTAACAATTTTTGATTTATTTAGGGATACAAAGTAATCAGCGTCTGTTGCTTCATAATAATCTCGGTCGACAGATTTTGTAATATTTACTATGTATTTAATATTGGTTTTAGTATCAGTATACGTAATATATTTATCGAGCTTGAAGTATTTACGCATATTATCCCAATTTATTACAGGGGTCTTGTCGGTATCTATTTTTGTTTTTTTAATGCTCAAAAATATTAAATTAGAGTCAAATAATGTATTAATAATATGTTTAGACAGCCTGCTATGATTGAACCAGCAAATACTCTTTTCATCATATTTGAAATTATTATTATTACAATAATATAATATCTTCCGAGCACCTTTAATAGTCAATAAATGGTCATTTGAATATACACTTAATATTTGTGGCTGTGGTTCAATATCTTCGACATATCCTTCATTTTTCATTATATTTACAAAGTTATGAAAACTATCTTCAGACCATAAATTAGTATTCTCAAATTTAATAATATTTTCAATATTTTCTTCTCCATTTAATGATATATTATCAATTAATTCAAAGATTGCATCATCTTTTGATATTTCCATATTATATGTATTATCTAATAAATATAGATATTATAGATTTATATATCATTTTTTATATAAATAAAAAAAATGATATATTCATATAGATAAATTAGATTAATAAAATGTCAAAAATGTTCATGCCTATCAAATTTAATACAACAATCATTTTAACGCCTAATGAACTAAATAAAAACTTTGAAAATACTATTTTGACTAAAATCAAAGCAACGCTTGAGAATAGTTGCAGTAAACACGGATATATCAAGAAAGATAGTATTAAGATAATTAAACGAACCCCGGGGTATATTAAAGAAGCTCATTTTAATGGTAATATTGCGTATGATTTAAATTGTATAGCAGAAATATGCAATCCTGCACAAGATTCGATAGTTAAATGCATTGTTAAAGCAAAAAATAATCTGGGATTACTCGCTATAGGCAAATACGAAGACATGGCCATTTTAGAAGTAATAATTCCAAAGATTACTTCCGGGATATTATCAGACGTTAATATAGATAATATCAATATAGGTGATGAAATCAATGTTGTTGTTTGTGGTAAAAAATTCACTCTATATGACAAAATGATTTCTATCATAGGAAAGATCATAAAAGATAAATATAATGACGATATTAGCGTAATGGAAGAAGACGAGGACGATACCCCTTCTATCGAAGATGAAGAAGAAGATATATTGTCATATGTTGATGATGAATTAATTGACGACAACGACCTTTCTGACGAAGATGAAGACGAAGATATTGATAATGTTAGAACAGTCATTATTGATGATGAAATTGAAGAAGTTAAAGGAGGTGCAGGTGAATTTAGTGTATTTGAAAACGAGGATGAAGAAGAAGAAGAAGAATTTGCCAATGATGATGAGTATGAAGATGATGATGACGGGATGGGTGATGATGAAGGATATATGAGTGGTGGCGATGAATATTAAATAATAATTTGACTTATTACTATATAAAAAAAATACCCTTAATGTTATTTATAATGAATAAAATAGATTTATGTAAAACAATACAAACAAATGTTTCAAAATTGACAGAGAATGAAATATTAGAATTATTTAAAATAATAGTAGATACAGATGCCAATTATACTAAAAATAATAATGGTGTTTTTTTAAATCTTAATTGGATTGATGAAGATTTGCTAAACAAAATAAATAATTATATTTTATTTTGCATCAAATCCCAGAATGAAATCTCTAAATATGAATTAATGAAAACATTACTTAATGATAGTATTAACACAAAAGAAAATGTTGCGGATAATGACACAGAAAGTTCCGCTATACTTAATAATGGTACAGATAGTATAAATAACGATGCTGATGTAATTAATGATAATAATATTTCGATTGGACTATCTAACGTTAATCAAAAACAAAAGTTTTCTTCAAGTATGAAGTTTTATTTATTAAAGAAGAAGTTTATGAAGCAAAATATTAATTATAATACATGTTTAGATAATGATTTGACATACGAGGAATATTTAATTACATAAAAAAATGATATATCTATTATCTATATATCTGTAATAAGCAAAATGATAGATGTCCTCTATAAAAAATTACAATCAATCGACAATGTAGATGATATCGAATGGAAAGATTTTGACCTCCCTATATTTAGTAAGCATGTACAGTATTGCAAAGAATTATATAGAGAACAACCTGTTATTGAAATAATTAAAGAAAAAGAAGTAGTACTTCCTGTGCCTATAGTAAAAAGTAAGAAGGATATTGTAAGTAAGAAGGATATTGTAAGTAAGAAGGAAACAACTATTAAACCACTTGATATTATTAGTAGAGAGACAATATCATTCAATAATTCTACAGAATACATAAAAGACAAACTAATAACATTAATATCAAAAGATGAGTTTTCTAAAATATTTGGAATTACAAAATGTGCAGAGATAATGTCCGGTATAGTAAATAATAGATGGAACAAATCTACCGCATTATTTATATCATTCTTATTGGACAAAGAGGTTTATTATAATGATAATATTGTTATATATAACAAGGAAAAAAATAATGGACGGATTACTATTACAAAGGAATAATTCTAATTAGTTATTTAGGTTTATAAAGAGGAAATAATATTAACTTATTTTTATCAAGTAATAATTTTGCAATATAATTACATAATAATTCTTTTTTAATTCGTGGTTTTGGCGTACCAAGTTCTTTAAAAAAGGAAGTTAGTTCCGGAATCTCCAAAGTTACACATTTTCTTCCTGTCTTTTTCCCCTTACCTGTAGAGAATAATTTAAATATATATGTATCCTTAAAGCGAACTATAATACCCCACGCTGTTTTCTCATTCGTCATATCTTGAGGGATATATATATTATTATTCACATGACTGTTAAAATATTCCCTAATATATGCAGATGTTGGTGCAACATTTTGCTCATTATTAGTTTTCGTATTGAAAAGCTTAATATTTTTTCTTATTTTAATCTTCTGTAATTCATCAATATGCTTTAAATATTCTGCATAATTTTTATATTGCTTAACAACATTTTTATCATTTTCATTGTATTGTATATATATATTATCATCTTCGCTATTTTCGCTGAACATATTAATATACCCTATATATTCATTGTTGTTCTCTTTGTATGATGGTATATCTTCCTTCTTTATTAATATCCCTTGATTATATAAACAATAACATATATACTGAATAGTTTTATCAAAATTATCAACATCACTTAATGGGTATGACTTTAATACAAAGTTTATAAATGTTTTAAAATCACTTGAATTCATATTTAAATACAGAGATATGATGGTTTTATTTTCATCATCATAATCTATATCTAATTTACTTATTATTTTTTGCAATACCTTTTTATTATCATCTATATTTAATCCCGCGCTATTATTGCTTGCATTTTGAGATTTACTATTAATAGTATCTATCGCATTTATTAATACATCATTATTATATCTAATAATCTTGTTTGTCTTATTGTTATCAATTGGTGTTATTAATAATCCATCCTTGTATCTCGTAATATACTTATTATTAATAAATGTGTTTGGATATATTATATTTTTAATAGCATACATTAATATATCATTATCAATATTAAAACCCATATTATTTTTTAAAAAATCAAAATCAATATAGATGTTGTTATCATTACCTCGATCTTCGAAGTTATTTTTAATTATATTTTTAATGTT
>Ga0114978_10001718_pt1 | contig 18378 bp, 13 predicted proteins | sample S_140212_EF_Meta_FD_87027 | JGI IMG/M metagenome (GOLD analysis project Ga0114978, IMG submission 87027) | Freshwater microbial communities from Lake Simoncouche, Canada to study carbon cycling - S_140212_EF_MetaG | ecosystem: Environmental > Aquatic > Freshwater > Lake | place: Lake... | reverse complement strand
ATTTTATAAATACCAAACAATTCACGAATCAAAAATGGGGAACTAAAAACCCTATCATGTTACGTGATCCTGAATTTGGACCCATTCGCGTTCGCGCATTTGGAAATTATGCAATTCGCGTTGTGGATGCGAAAATATTTTTAAAAGAAATTGCTGGAACAGATGGCAGTTTTACCACCGAAGAAGTTACCGAGCAATTGAGAAATGTAGTTATCACTCGTTTTTCGGATGCAATTGCTGAATGTAAAATACCTGTTTTAGATATGGCATCTAATTATGATGAACTATCTAAAATAATTGGCGATAAAATTAACCCTGAATTTAAAGAATTGGGAATTGAAGTAACCAAATTGTTGATTGAAAATATTTCTTTGCCTCCTGAAGTTGAAGCCGCATTGGATAAAAGAAGCAGTATAGGGATTATTGGAAATCTTGGTGCATTTGCTCAATATCAAGCAGCTACTTCAATGGAAAAAGCAGCAGAAAATCCGAATGGAATTATGGGAGCTGGCATGGGTATGGGTATGGGAATGGGTATGGGCAACCAAATGAACAACAATATGTTCAACCAAAACCAAAATCAAAATAGTAATTTTCAAAATAATACTCCGCCGCCACCGCCACCCTCTGCTCAATTTTTTGTTGCTGTGAATGGTGCTCAAACAGGTCCTTTTACAGAACAAGTAATGGGACAAATGATTCAACAAGGTTCCTTGCAAAAAGAAACCATGATTTGGAAAAACGGAATGGCGGCATGGGCAGCTGCTGAACAGGTAGCTGAGATTGCGAAATTATTTGCTGCAGCTCCTCCACCGCTACCTCCAACATTATAAAAATTAATTTTTTTATTTTTAACTATCCAATATGAATGAAGAAAAAACACAAGAAATAAGTAACCAGCTTGACTGCAGAGAATGTGGCGCATTGCTCAAATTTGCTCCTGGAACATCTCTTTTGAAATGCGAATATTGTGGTTGTGAAAACGAAATTAAAGTTTCGGACGAACCAACAGTTGTGGAAGAAATTGATTTTGAAAAATTCTTGAATGAGAATGACAGCAATGTTGAAAAGCAAGAAATTATTACCATTAAATGTGGTAATTGCGGAGCAGCCTCTACTTTAAAACCCAATGTAACTTCAGATAGCTGTCCTTTTTGCGCTTCTCCAATCGTTGTTACAGGCGGAACAGTGGATAGTATTATCAAGCCTAGTTATTTACTCCCTTTTAAAGTCGATCAAAAATCAGGTTTTAATGAATTCAAAAATTGGGTTAAAAGTTTATGGTTTGCACCAAATGATTTGAAGCAATATGTTGATAATGCAGATAAATTAAATGGTATGTATATTCCCTATTGGACATACGATTCCAATACGGTTAGTAATTATAAAGGTCAGCGTGGAGATAACTATTCTGCTACTGAAACCTACACTGAAACTGTAAATGGAAAATCCGAAACGAAAACAAGGACAGTAACCAAAACGCGTTGGACTTATACCAGTGGACAGGTTTATAATAATTTTGACGATATTGTAATATTGGCAAGTAAATCTTTGCCTGAAAAATATACGGATGAATTAGAGCCTTGGGATTTGGAAAATCTTACTGAATACAATGATAAATATTTAAGCGGATTTAGAACTGAAAGCTATCAGGTGGATGTGAAAACAGGATTTGAAAAATCAAAAGTGAAAATGGATGATGGAATTCGCGAAAGCATTCGAAGAAATATTGGTGGTGATAAGCAACAAATTGATTCAGTGAATACAGTATACAATAATATCACTTTCAAACACATTCTTTTACCAATTTGGTTAAGTGCATTCCGTTACAATGACAAAGTTTATCGCTTTATTATCAATGGAAGAACAGGTGAAGTACAAGGAGAAAGGCCATACAGCGCTGTTAAAATTGCACTAGCTGTATTATTAGTAATTGCAATTGGAATAGGAATTTACATTGCAACGAAAGCAAAATAAATCTATAAGTTTTACCACACAACAAATAAAAACCCCACAGAAATGTGGGGTTTTTTGTATCTATTTGGAGTCAACAGTCCAATTTATAATCAACTTGCTCTCAAATAAATTTAAATAATTCCTAAGAATGACAAATAAAAAATGAGTGCTTTTTAGGAACTGTACTTATTTTAGAAACAAGGTGCTAGGATAATTGAAATAAATAAGACTTACTTTTTAAGTATCGGATTAACACGAAAATAAGTTGCCCCATCAAAACTGATACTATAATCAGATTTAAAATGAGTGCTTTTATAATAATAATCTGTAGTGATGATCTGCGCCCCTGATTTACAAGCAGCTTCAAAATCGGAACGATTATTTTCTCTAGCATTTTTTGTATCGGCATCTGCTCTTGTCCTAACCAAATACCCTTTTTTTACCAAGGTATTAATGGTACTGTCTTGCGGGCGATTTCGAATTAATATGGCTGCTTCCGGTGAGCCTGGTTCAGCATTTGCAAAAAGTATCCGCCCTTTTAATGATGGATGATTTTCAACATAGGTTTTTATTTTATTACCTACTTCATCTAGTATAAAAATAAATTTACCCCTTGCCTGTTTTAATGAAGGCCAATTGCCCGCAGTAACAGCGCTTTCTAAGGTCTTATATTTACCCCTTACCTGATCGGGAATTATTAAATTCTCTTTGCCCAGATAAGTAATGATTTCTTTATCTAAGGCGTCATAGATTTCTGAAGTAAATTTTTCAGGCGCTGTAAATCCTGTTCTTTTCATATCATCGTCCTTTGCATTCATGGTGATGAAAACTGGATAATGATTTTTATGTTCAGAAGACCATGCTTTCAATTCTTCCAAGCATTGCCTAAATGTCAATGAATTACTGCGAAAATCAATTTCGGGAATATGAAAAACCTTAAAGCCAGGTTGCTTCATTACGCCATCGATGTCATAAGCAGGTTGGCCTGGCACCAAATCCAATCCTCTCGGATGTGCATAGCGGCCGCCTGCAGTATCTGAATAAACATCTATTTCCAAATTACACAATCCAAGATTTAATTGTTCTGTCAACGATACATGACTATACTCAATTTTACTCATGGATACAGAATCCCTTTTACTCAGCATCTTAAACAACAAAGGGTCAATCGCTTTTTTGTAACTGTTGTGCGAACCAATTACTTGTATCTGATTGATATGCAAAAGATCAATTTGAGAAAAACAATATTGAATACTTACTATACTTAACAGAATTGAGAGGAGATATTTCATAGTTGTTATTGCTTTTATTTTAAGTTTAATTTCTGTAGAATTTTTTTATATCAGAGCTAAACTTTACAAAGTTATATAAAAAAAATTGACAACTTGCTAAGTAAACAAGCATCACAATAGTTTAACATTGACACAATTTAATATTTTATAATTACTCAATTAATTGTAAAAAAATCTGATGAAACACTCGTTTTTATTGAGTTTCAATATAAATAAAAAAACTATCGAAAATTATGAGATTGAATAAAATGGAACCTTGCTGACTTTTTCGAATGCTAAAAACACAAAAACTGATTCGCAATTTATCTACAGCGAAGCATTAAAACTTCGGGCAATTAATTACATTTTCTTTATTATTGTTAAATACCTTAATGATTGAAAACTCTGCAGTCCGATAATAAGCACCTGCAGTTTTATCGGATGAATAGTTGATATCATATGAAAATCCAAAACGTAATAAATTGTACTCAACGCCAACATAAGGTATAATTGCATCATTGTATCTTAGCCAGGTACCCAAATACAATTCGTAGTAACTGGATGATTTTCCATTGATAAAATAACTCGCAGCACCCCCTAAAATTATTTCTCTATAATCTCCTTGTTGTTGAAATTGAAAACTGGTATGCAAAGTAGTATTCTCCCCTACCGGAAAATACCCGCCACCATGAACCGTATACCTCCGCTTAATATGATAATCTGAATTTAAAGTAGTAGTTGCAGGCTCTACTATGTGATTGACAGCTGCTCCAATATAAAGGCTTCTTCCATTTTCATTAGAAGCATTGTAAATAAGTCCCGAATTTAAATCTACTATTTTCTTATTCGTATTCGATATTTGTAAAGGCTCCGCTGTAGTCAATAAAAAACCACCCGGTGTAAGTTGGTCTTCAAATTTCGCTAAACTGCTATTGAAATTAGCACTGCCATAAGCAGCTTGAAAACCTAGCGACAACGAATGCCTAGCATCTGCATCAAAACCTTTTTTAAAAGCAAAAGATCCCGCTAAATAATTTTGTTTTAAAAGTCCATTGCCACTCTGATCTGTCAATGCATTCAATCCAATACTTATCCGATTGTATGAAGCCATTTTGTTTAATAAAATAGGAGCATCAACAGAAAAAGTAGTCGTAGAAAATGCGTTGTTAAAAGAAGACCACTGATTCCTGAAATTTCCTGCTAGCCTCAATGAACCATTGAAATTTCCCGTGTTAGCAGGATTGAGTGTTAGTGGTGAAGAAAAAAATTGCGAAAAATTAGCATCTTGCGTATGAGCACAAATGCAAGTTATAATCAGCAAAATTAATATAGTGGTACGTTTCAACATTTTAATTATCTAAATAAAGTTATATTACCTTTTACCTCTTCGGTAGTTCCATTGAGCAAGGTGATGATAATGTAGTAAACATAGGTTCCGTTATCGGCGAGTCTACCTTTGTAGAAACCATCCCATCCACCCAAATATTCATTTGGTTTAGTGTTCTTATTATTAAAAACTCTCTCTCCCCAACGATTAAAAATTTGAAACTCTTTAACAGTAGCCACTTCTTTTCCAGCAATCACATAAAAATAATCATTGACGCCATCCCTATTTGGACTAAACACATTGGGCAATGCTAAATGAGATCGATAATACGTTTTGACATGAACAAAAGTAGAGTCAGTACAGAAGAATTTATTAGAACCTGTTATTTTATATTCTCTATTAACATTGGTAGTAACGACGGGAGATAAACAGTTGTTACAACTCAATGCTTCACTTGGTGTCCAAAGAAGATTTTTATAAGTATCTCCTTGGTTAACAATATTGACAGAAAATCCTTCTCCACGAAAGGCATCATAATCAGCAGGCTGAGCAATTAATTTAAAAGGAATATATTTTTTGTGTAACGCATTGTTAGCTGTTTGCAGTTCAAATGGAATAAGAGGTCGATTGATAAAAATAGATACATTGGGTGTTTGAGTCATTTTTACAATAGCTGGGCTAACCATACAACCATTTGTAAATACAGTAGATGGGTCAAGAAAAACGGATCCTAATTTATTAGCAGCTCCCAGCGTTATATCGTTGTCATAATATTCTATCTCAACTTTGTTTTTCAACTTTGTATAACCATTCTTTAAACAAACTTTTACATTAACTAACAAACTGTCATTTTTAAAACAATCTATACCTGAACTATCCAAGCCAATGTCGATCGGAAAAACTTTAATATAAGCAGTTGCTGAATCAGTGCAATTAAAAGCATTCTTTGCTGTTGCTTTCATTAAAACAGTGTCGGTAACACTCAATATTGGATTAACACAAGTTGTACATGAAAGGCCAGTGGTAGGGCTCCATATAACAGAGGAAATTGGATCATCGGATTTTTTTTGTACTAATAAAGAAAGGGTTGAATTGGTATATACCGTAGTGTCATTAGGAGTAGCGATTATTTTAAATTGAAATTTTTGTATAAAAGCAGTATTATTAGTTTCGCTCAATTCGTCCAACAAATTATTTTCATCAAATACCAATGTCAACGAATCTTGTTTGGGTTTACTTACGCCAATAATTTGTGTAAAAGTAGCAGAACATTTTCCTAAAATATCTGTCGGTAATACAAAGCTATTGTTCAATTTTTGAGGATTGGGAAGTCCAGGAAATTTATCATAAAAACCAACGACCGCTCCTGCATGAATGGTATCGTAACCATTGTTATTAATTCCAAAAACCACCCGAATACTATCATTATTATAACATCTTACTTCAAAGATTGAAATAGAACCATCTTGTTTTGGATCGAGGACTGTCAAGGTATAAGTACCAGAATTAGACACACAAGCACCTTTGGTAGCAGTAAGTTTTATTTTATAAATTCCTGGCAGCAGAAAATTATACAATAGATCTTTTGTTGTACCCGCGTTTGAAAAATTAGCTCCCGTATTATCGGATACAAACCATTGGTAATTGGTTGCCCCATAAGAAGTATTTTGAAAAAGTACTGGATCTTTATAAATAACACTGGCAGATGCGATCAATCTTTTATCAGGTGAAAACCTTGCTAACACTCCACAATCAGCCATCACATTGCCTGTATAAGAAGAAACACATGTGCGCGAGGCATTAAAAGCAAGCAATTTAATTACATAGGTTGCAGTAGTAGTAACTTTATAACTAAAAGCCTGCGTAGTAGCGGCCAACACTCCATTTACATACCACTCATAATTGGAAGCACCCGTGGAGGTATTGTTGAAATTAACTACATCGCCCACAACCGGATGTGAATTTGAATACCAATTAAACTTTGCCATAATTGCACCGTTGCAGGGCGAATTACATCGATCACTATTTAATAAACTCCCCCCACTAAATACAGTAAGAAATGCATGCATTCTATCTGATTGGCCCTGTGTAAAAACAGTGGGACAAGGGCTACCATAATCCATGAAATTGGAAATATTATCAGGCATATCTTTAGTGAAAGGCCCAGAAATAGTATCCGTATTACAAGAGTTTTCTGGACTATTGCAAGGAGAAGATTTGGTACTTCTATCAGGTGGAGTGTCACATACTAAATCTCCATCAAGGGTACAATCTGCATTGGCACAATTCTGTCCTTGAAAAGTATGAAGTAAAGATAAGTAGTGCCCCATTTCATGGGCTACCAATGGACCGCTTAAACTACTAACTACCAACCCACCGCCAGCTGAGGCGTAACCACCATAACCGACTCTTTGCCAAATTCCGCATTCAAATACTGTAGGTGGTATTTCTCCTTTAATCGAGGAGACCAACCAAATATTTGCATAAAACTTAGGGTCCCATTGAGTCAAAGTTGCCAATGCCCCCGATTCCAAATCAACATCTATATTTTCGTAGTAGGAATTGACTCGATCGATGCCATTGGTTAAAGATCCGTCGGGCGCAGTATTTGCTAAACAAAATTGAATACCTGTATTGACACCCAGCGGATCAACTGAATAAGTTCCTTGGTGGGAAAATGCATCATTTAACTCTTTGATTCCATCAATAACCATTTGATTGGTTACTGACTCAGGGTTTGAATTAATAATATGAACTACTACAGGGATAAAAATAATGCCAGTGATCGGCGAAACGGAACTGCTTTTATCTATACCGTTTTTTTTAGCGTTTGCTCGGCCATACTTAATAGTTCTTGCAGATTGCAAAGAAAGATTATACAATCGAATTTGTGCATTTATTTTCTGTTCGTTTGCGCTAAAGGCAGGATTTTTTCTTAAGATTTGAATAAGATTATCAGCTCCACAAGCATTGGGTTGAATGTTATTTTTATTGGATTGAGCAACCAATATGATTGATAAAAGCAAAAAAATGAATAGCAGTACTTTTTTTTTATTCATGTATTGGAAGTTGATAGAAAATTTGCAAATTTCGTTTATAAAAAGAAATGATTGCCAACTTTAAATTAAAAGTAACTATTTAACTTTTAAACAAATCATGAAAAATAATTTTGTTCTAAAATACGAAAAGGTTAAAAATAATAAACTGATCAAATCTCATGAAATCATTTCCAACATTTTTTCAGTGATTAGCAAAGTAATTTTTTATATCCTCACTATCCTCGCTGCCCCTTAAAAGGGGCAGCGAGGATAGTGAGGATAAATGTGGAGCTGCAGGGAGTCGAACCCTGGTCCAAACACATTCGCCGTAAGCTTTCTACATGTTTATTGTTGCATTAATTGTAGGGAAATGGCCGGGGCAACACAAACCAACCATTACCTTAGAAGAATGATCTTAAGTTCCGAATACTTCATAACGGAAAAGCATTCCATTTTCTTTTTGAGTCGGCGGAAGAACTTGGTAACAGAACAACCCGTTCAACGGCCCTAATGGGTGCTAGTCTATAGACTAAGCAGCCATGGCATACTGAGTATTGCCATTTGAAGTTTTGAATATTCAGATTAAAGTGCTAATTATCCAACGCACTACATGCTTACACTTACAAAGATCTATGCTGTCAAAACCGGTCAGCCCCGTAACTGATGATCCAATAAATTAAATCAGTAGCTATGCAAATTTACGTAAACTATTTAGTTTGGCTTTTAAAACTCTTCTGCTATACATTTGTAGCACCTAATTTTAACAAAAGCTATTTATGCTAACCGAACAATACTATTTGAATAGAAAAGAACTGCTATTAGCCGATTTTCATTCATTGCTCCGTAAAAAAAGTCAACTAGGTTGGGCGAGATTTATTGTAATGGTCGGCATTTTTATTGCAGGGTATTTCTCATTTCACATTGGTTTGATATTTATTGTGGCAGTCATTTTGCTAGCTGTCATTTTTGTAAGACTAATATATGCAGATACAGATAATAAAAAAACGATTTCCCATACTCAACAATTGATACAAATCAATATTGATGAACTAACCGCCTTATCAGGAAACACAGCTCATTTTGAGGACGGTGCCATTCATCAACCACATGCTCATGAATTTGCAAATGATTTAGATCTTTTTGGAAAGGCTTCGCTTTTTCAATACATGAATAGAACCGCATCTGAAATGGGTAGTCAAACCCTTGCCAACTGGCTATTAACACCTGCAAAAGAAACCGTTATTTTACAGCGTCAGCAAGCCATTCAAGAATTATCTTCCAATACACCTTGGAGACAGCAACTGCAGGCAATGGGAAAAGAAAAAAAAATCGTTCTCTCTACAAAAGAACGCTTACAGGAATGGATAGACGAAAAAAGTATTTTCATCCAGCAACCCTTTTGGCTACTTCTTCAAATACTGATTCCGTTATTGATGACTTCGGCAATTGTGCTTAACTACTTTGATATTGTAACTAATCCAATTAGAAATTATTTTTTATTGGCTTCCGCGATACTAGCCTACTTCATCAGCAAAAAAGCAATCCCTCTTCACCATCAGTTGTCAAAAATGTCCGCTGAATTGTCTGTACTTGCCGATAGTATTCAACTTATAGAAAATACTCATTTCCAGTCCGAACTATTGCTGAAATTAAAGCACTCTTATTCTATACAAAAAGGGAAAGCATCTGAACAATTAAAACAACTCGAAAAGATTTTGGCAAGAATGGACTATCGCCTCAATCCTGTCATATTCATTCCCTTAGCCATCCTTGTACAATGGGATTTACAACAAGTAATCGCATTGGAAAAATGGAAAAAAAGAAACCAACAAAATATTGCAGCATGGTTTGATACATTGGGTAAACTGGAAGCCATTAGCAGTTTATCTAATTTACATTTCAATCATCCAGACTGGTGTTTTCCTGAACTAAAAAAAGAACATTTTTCTATCATTGGAATTGAAATAGGACATCCACTTATTAATAAAAGCAATAGGGTAAACAACTCGATTACCATCAGCGAATCGGGAAAAATAATGCTGATTACTGGGAGCAATATGGCTGGTAAAAGCACCTATCTAAGAAGCGTAGGAATCAATGTAGTATTAGCAATGGCGGGTTCAGTAGTTTGTGCAAAGAGTTTGTCCTTATCTCCTGTACAACTAATCACGAGCATGCGCATTGCGGATAATCTAGAAGAAAATACTTCTACCTTTTATGCAGAATTAAAAAAACTTAAAACGGTTATTGAAAAGGTGAATGCTAAAGAGCCGATATTTATTTTATTAGATGAAATTTTAAGAGGCACCAATTCGCTAGACCGTCATACTGGGTCAGTGGCGTTGACCAAACAATTGATTAAACAAAAAGCAGCAGCAATCATCGCCACACATGATGTAGAACTTGCCAAAATTGAAAATATATTTCCAGACAATATTTTAAATTATCATTTTGATGCGCAAGTAAATAAGGAAGAACTGTATTTTGACTATTCTCTAAAAGTAGGTATATGCCACTCAATCAATGCTTCTATTTTGATGAAAAAAATAGGGATAGAAATTGAATAAAAATCTTTGAAAAAGGGGGGAAATAGCCTCTAAACTACCCTTTTTAGGTACAAAACCGGAATAACTACTTCCATCTAAGAATTCCTACCCGCTAAAACTCCTTTAAACCTTCAAAAAATAAGGTATTTAGGCTATTTTTTAACCTAACAATTCTTACCTTTGCACTCCCGTTAAAAAACCGGGATTTATATTATGTCATTTAACAATTTTAAACAACTAAACGCAGATGCACAGGAAGGGTCAGCTACCAATGAAGGTGCTGAAACTGCTGCGGTAACAAATGTGCCTGTAGAAGCGCCAGCCGCTGAAAAAGCTCCTTACGTTGCAAGAGTAGTTACTGCTCATGACGACTTTGATTGGAGTGTTGACAAACGCAACGTTTCAAGTTACAACAAAGAAGAAAAAGCCAAGTATGACACTGTGTACGACAACACGTTCAAGCAGATCAACGATGGTGAAATGATTCAAGCTACTATTGAGGCAATCACCAAAACAGATGCGGTTGTAAACATCGGTTTTAAAAGTGATGGTCTGATTTCTTTGAATGAATTCAGAGACATTCCAGGCGGATTGAAAGTAGGTGACGTTATTGAAGTAATGGTGGTAGAAAAAGAAGACAGAGACGGAAATCTTAATCTTAGCCGCAAACAAGCGCGCACTAGCAGAGCTTGGGAAAGAATCATGGAATTGCACAAAACTGGTGAAATCGTTACCGGTATTGTTACTAGCAAAACCAAAGGTGGTCTTATCGTGGATGTATTTGGTATGGAAACATTCTTACCAGGTAGCCAAATCGACGTTAAACCAGTTACAGATTACGATCAGTTTGTTGGTAAAACAATGGAATTCAAAGTGGTTAAAATCAACGAAACCATTAAGAATGCAGTTGTATCTCATAAAGCGCTTATTGAAAGTGATATCGAAGCACAACGTGCTGAGATCATTGGTAAATTGGAAAAAGGACAAGTATTGGAAGGAACCATCAAAAACATTACCGACTTCGGTGCGTTTCTTGACTTGGGCGGCCTAGATGGCTTGTTGTACATCACTGATATTTCATGGGGACGTATCAACCATCCAACAGAAGTGTTGAAGATGGATCAGAAATTAAATGTGGTTGTTCTAGATTTTGATGATGATAAAAAACGTATCAGTCTTGGTCTTAAACAATTAACTCCTCATCCTTGGGATACCCTAAGCGAAACTATCAAAGAAGGTGAAGTAGTCAAAGGTAAAGTAGTGAACATCGAAGATTACGGTGCTTTCTTAGAAATTATGCCTGGTGTAGAAGGATTGGTGCATGTAAGTGAAATTACTTGGGCTAACACTCCTATCAACGCAAAAGAATTCTTCAAATTAAATGATGAGTACGAAGCTAAAATTGTAACCTTAGATAAAGACACTCGCAAGATGAGTCTTTCTATCAAGCAAATGGCAAATGACCCATGGAGTGAAATTGATGTGAAGTTTCCTGAAAATAGCAAACATGCTGGTACTGTTAAAAACATTACTCCTTATGGCGTATTTGTTGAATTAGCAACTGGTATTGGTGGAATGATTCATATCAGCGATTTAAGCTGGTTGAAGCGCTTCAATAACCCCAACGAATACACTAAAGTGGGCGAGTTAATTGATGTAATCATTATGAACATTGATAAAGAAGGACGCAAACTTCAGTTAGGACATAAACAAATTGAAGAAGATCCATGGAATTCACTAGAAGCTAGTTTCCCGGTAGGAAGTATCCATGAAGGAACTGTTAGTAAAAAAGATGACAAAGGTGCAGTGATTCAATTACCTTATGGATTAGAAGGATTTGCCCCTAACCGTCACCTTGCAAAAGAAGATGGCAAGAGTATTGGTGCCGATGAAATTGCTAAGTTTATGGTAATTGAATTTGACCGTAATGATAAGCGCATCGTACTTAGCCATACTCGTTTATGGGAACAAGTAATCGAAGAGGAAAAACAAGCGGTGATCAAAGAAAAGAAAGTAGAAGCTGACGTTACCAAAAAGGCTGTTAAAAATCTACAAAGCAAAGTAGAAAAATCAACCTTAGGTGATCTAGGAGTTTTAGCTGGCTTGAAAGCGAAAATGGACAATGCGGGTTCTGATAAAGCAGACGATGCTGAACCAACTGCTTAATCATCTTTCACAATAAATGAATACAATCCCATTGCGAAAGCAGTGGGATTTTTTTACCCTTTATTTAATTCTCATGAACAGTTAATCTAAAACGCAAGGGTGAGTGATCTGATTGAATTACCTTTGTAATATGGACAAATTTCAGAAATATTCCCGCTTGATGTTATTGATCATAGGAAGCTTTATTGGATTTATTCTTTTAATTGCCCTTTTCTTTTTTATATTCAGACTATTCTCCTTTACAGTATTTTATATTCCGGGATTCGATCTGTTTTTTCAATATGTAATTACTGTAATTCCATATTTACTTTTTTTTGCAGCTTACTTTTATTTATACAATAAAATTAAATTGTCCAAAAGCAAAGCATCCAGAATAATCGCTAGAATATTATTAACAACTGGTTGTGCTACCGGACTCGTCACTTTATTTTTATCGACCGCTATTTTTTTACATGTAAAAAGTGATGCGCTGAGATTTTTTGAAGACAATGGACATTATGCACTAATCGCACAAATAATTATCATTTTTATAACCGCCGCAACACTTGCTAGCGGAGATGAGAAAGAAAAAGATTGGAAAGACCGTATCAAAGAATAAAAATTGAATGGATTGTTCTTGACAATTTTAAACTGCCCTACTGAATGATCTGTGTCAGACTAAAATTATAAATTCCCTCCGATTGCTTTAGCAGCAATCCACCCGGTAGTCCAGGCGTTTTGAAAATTAAATCCTCCCGTTACCCCATCTACATTTAAAACTTCGCCAGCAAAAAATAAATTGGGTAAAATTTTACTCTGCATACTTGCATGATCTACCTCTTCCAATGAAATCCCTCCTGAGGTGACAAACTCCTCTTTAAAAGTTGTTTTGCCATTTACACTAAACTCTTGAGCACAAATATTTTTGATGAGTTTATTTTGCTCCTTCGCTGGAAGATCAGCCCAACGGATGTTTTCGTTTACGCCTGACTGTTGTAATAGATACTCCCACAATCGTTGAGGTAATAAAAATGGATTCCGATTGCTGATTTTTTGTGCCGCTATATCAAAACGAACCTGCTGAAATTTATCCTTCAATGTTTGCTCGTTATAGGCAGGTAGCCAATTAATGACAATGCCAAATTGCCAATTTTTAATCGCCAATTCTCTGGCTCCCCATGCAGATAATTTTAATATTGCAGGGCCACTCATTCCCCAATGCGTAATTAACATTGGGCCTTCCTCCACCAACTTGCTTCCCATTATCTTTACCTGAACTTTTTCTACCGTAATGCCCATAAGAGCAGTGATTGGATTACCTGGCATATTAAAAGTGAACAATGAAGGAACCGGAGACTCAATGGTATGGCCTATTTTTTGCAGCCACTCAAACTGTGATGACTTAGGATACCCTCCACTGGCAATACATAGAAAATCGGTTTCTAATATTGTACTGTTAGAAAATAAAAGTTGGAAGCCGCTATCTTTTATTGTTATCTCTTTTACTTCTCTATTCATCAATATTGTAACCCCATATCGATTCGCTTCCTGCATCAAACAGTCTATAATAGTTTGAGAACTATTGGACATAGGAAACATTCTTCCATCAGATTCTGTTTTAATTTCTACACCCCTTTCTTTAAACCAAGCAATGGTGTCGGTGGTAAAAAAATGATGAAAAGCTTTTTTTAAAAAACCAGCTCCGCGAGGATATTTTTTTATCATCTCTGCAATGCTAAAACAAGCATGGGTAACATTGCAACGGCCTCCACCACTGATACGAACCTTACTTAATAAATGACTGGATTTTTCTACCATCATCACTTCTAAAGATGGATATAATCTTGCAGCATTGACAGCACAGAAAAATCCTGCCGCTCCACCACCAACTACTACCAAACGTTTTTTTATCATGCGTATCTTACTGTAAATAGTAGAATTGATAAAGTATGAAGAGAGAAAATATATACCAATTAAAAGAAAATCTCAAACAAGCAGCAATTTCTAGAACGTAAAGAAACTAATAATCAGAGAATAAATAAGGATTCTCTTTTTCAGCGATCTCAATCTCAACAAAAGAGGATAATACATCCGCCTTACCTCGTTGAATACAAATTGTATGCTCATAATGAGCAGAGGGTTGAGCATCTTCTGTTCGGATAGTCCAACCATCCTTGTCATGAAAAATATTTTTCGTGCCTAAATTGATCATAGGCTCAATCGCAATCACCATTCCCTCTTTCAACTTAGCACCTGTCCCTCTTTTTCCATAATTAGGTACTTGCGGTTCCTCATGTAAATGCCTTCCAATTCCATGGCCTACCAACTCTCTCACTACACCATAATTGTGTTCCTTTTCTGTAGCAAATTGAACAGCAAAAGAAATATCACCTACCCGATTTCCATGCGTAGCTTTTTCAATTCCTTTCAATAAAGAAGATTTAGTAATGCTGAGTAACTGTTTAACCTCAGGAGTTATTTCATTCAGTGCAAAAGTATACGCACTGTCGCCATGGAAATTATTTTTAAATACCCCGATATCAACAGAAACTATATCCCCTTCCTTTAAAATATCTTTTGTAGGAAAGCCGTGAACCACCGCGTCATTTACTGAAATACAACAAGCAAATGGAAAATCTTGGTAACCTTTAAAAGAAGGTGTTGCTGCATGATCGCGAATAAATTGTTCAGCAATTTTATCTATCTCCATAGTAGAAATTCCTGGACGAATTATTTTGGCTACTTCAGCTAAAGTTTTACTTACCAGCAAACTACTTTCCCTCATTAATTCTATCTCAGCCTTCGACTTGTAGTGGATCATAATAAAACAAATTTAAAAATAAACCCCGACTTTTAAGTCGGGGTTAAAAAAATATTTATGCTAGATTGATTTTTAAAAGATTGACTGATCAATCAAATCTAAAAACCAAACCAATTAAATTGCTGACGTGGTAGCCTGTCGACCCTGAATTCTACCAGTATTCATCAATCCATCATACTGACGCATCAATAACTGAGTCTCAATTTGCTGCAAAGTATCTAGAATAACTCCTACCATAATCAACAAAGAAGTACCTCCGTAAAAACTTGCAAACCCTTGTTGAGTTTTAAATACCAATTGAAAGATTCCTGGTAAAATACCTACGAATGCCAGTAAAATAGCGCCTGGCAAAGTAATTCTATCCATAATGGTTCCAATATAATCAGCGGTTGGTTGACCAGGTTTTACCCCAGGAATAAAACCATTGCTGCGCTTTAAATCTTCAGCCATTTGCTTTGGATTAAAGATCAATGCGGTATACAAGAAGGTAAAGGCTATCACACATACTGAGTAAACAATCATATAAATCACATTGGTATGGTCGGTAAAATATTTAGCCCATCCACCACCAGTGAACCCTGAAAATATAGTTGGTAAAAACAAGATCGCCTGCGCAAAGATGATTGGCATAACACCAGAAGCGTTTACTTTTAATGGTAAAAAGTTTCTAGCACCTCCAAATTGTCTATTGCCAACGATTTGCTTTGCATAATTTACAGGCACTCTTCTGGTACCTTGAATCAGCATGATCAAACCCATGATAATAGAAATTAAAAAAGCAATCTCTATCAAAAATATTAATAATCCACCACCGCCACGGGTAGCACGAGAAGTCCACTCTTGAATAAATGACTGAGGAAGTCTAGCTAAAATTCCCATCATAATAATGATAGAAGTGCCATTACCCAAACCTTTGTCAGTAATTTTTTCACCCAACCACATTACAAATAAAGTTCCCACTGTAAGAATTACCACAGTAGACACTACAAAATAGGCACTAAATGAAGGGATCAAAGCTTCTGCATTTCCTGGGCTTTTAAGATAACCGATATAGGCAGCTGCTTGAAAAGCAGTAACAATCACTGTTAGGTAACGAGTCCATTGGTTGATTTTTTTTCTTCCACTCTCGCCTTCTTTCTGTACTTTCTGCATCTGAGGAACTAAAATAGTCATCAATTGCATAAAAATGGAAGCGGAAATGTAAGGCATAATACCCAAGGCAAAAATCGAAGCTTTAGAAAAAGCTCCTCCAACAAAAGCATCCAACAAACCTAACATACCACTCTTGGTACTTTCGGTTAAATTGGCCAATTTATTTGGATCAATACCAGGAAGTACAATAAAAGAACCAACACGGTAAATAAAAATCAACAATAAAGTGAATAATATTTTATTCCGTAGCTCTTCAATGCTCCAGATGTTTTTTAGTGTTTTGATGAACTTCTTCACAGACTTGAAAAGATTTAAATGTTTGTGTTAAACTAAAAAAGACGCTTTTCGTACCGGCCCATAAATGGCAAGCAGGATTGCGTCTGTAAATATCGGAAAATTATTTAACTATTTCAACTGAACCTCCAGCCGCTTCGATAGCAGCCTTAGCAGTAGCACTTACGGCATTCACTTTAAAGCTGAATTTACCTTTCAATTCTCCAACACCTAAAATTTTAACATTGTCATTTTGGTTGATTAAACCATTGATGTACAAATTCTCTAGTGTAAATTCAGTTATGCTATATTTTTCAGCGTAATGATCTACCTGACCAATATTGATAACTTTATATTCAACCCTATTGATATTTTTGAATCCGCGCTTTGGAACACGACGTTGGATTGGCATCTGACCGCCTTCAAAACCCATTTTACTCTTGTAACCTGCACGACTTTGACCACCTTTGTTACCTTTGGTAGATGTTCCACCTTTACCACTTGCTTCACCACGTCCAATACGCTTAGCTTTGTGTGTAGCTCCTTTGGCTGGTCTTAAATTATGTAATTTCATATTAACTTGATTTTGTACTTACGGGGTATCACCCCTCGCAATTAAATTGATAATTATTTAGTTGGTCATCTTTAGGATACTATAAACTTTTATGACAAAGTATTATCGATTACCCATAAGCTTTAACCAAAATGTTTATGCTAACTCTTCTACTTTAATTAGATGATTCACTTTGCGAACCATTCCTAAAATTTGAGGAGTTCCCATTACTTCAACGGAAGCGTTCATTTTGTTTAAACCTAAAGCTACCATAGTTCTCTTCTGGCGTTCCGGCCGGTCGATTACACTTTTAACTTGTGTTACTTTTATCTTTTTCATGCCAATGGGCCCCGAAGGGAATTTTATTATTATTTATTATAGAATATTGTGTTCAATTTGACAGGGTCGAAACTAGAAAACAATTATCCGTTGAATACTTTCTTAAGAGAAATCTGACGAGTTTTTGCAACAGAAATTGGCTCACGAAGAGTAGCCAAAGCTTTTACTGTCGCCTTCACCACGTTGTGTGGATTAGCAGAACCAAGGCTCTTTGCCAATACATCGGTAATACCAGCTGCTTCCAACACTGCTCTCATACTTCCTCCAGCGATAACACCCGTTCCATGAGCGGCAGGCTTAATGAAAACTTTCGCAGCGCCTTCTTTAGCTAACTGATCATGTGGTATAGTGCCATGCATTACTGGAACTTTTATCAAATTCTTTTTTGCATCTTCAATACCCTTGGTGATTGCTTCCTGAACCTCTTTGGCTTTACCTAATCCTTGTCCAACAATGCCTGCACCATTGCCTACCACCACCAATGCAGAAAAACTAAAGGCACGACCACCTTTGGTAGTTTTTACAACACGGTTTATAGATACTACTTTTTCTTTTAACTCGAGATCTCCCGCTTTAACTCTGTTATCGTTTGCTTTTAACATGTATAGTTCTTATTAGAAAATTTAAAATTAAAATTGCAATCCACCCTCTCTTGCTCCTTCCGCTACTGCTTTTACACGGCCATGGTAAATATATCCACTTCTATCAAAAACAACGGTAGTAAGACCTAATTCAGAAGCTTTTCTAGCAATTGCACTTCCAACCAATTTGCTCTTTTCTGTCTTATTTACTTTTTGGGCAAGAATATCTTTATCCCTTGAAGAAACCGATGCAAGGGTAAAACCATTGTCATCATTGATCAATTGCGCATAGATTTCAGCATTGCTTCTGAAAACACTTAACCTTGGTTTGGCAGCAACCCCGTTAACCTTTTTACGGATACGAAATTTAATTTTT
>Ga0114978_10001717_pt1 | contig 18378 bp, 14 predicted proteins | sample S_140212_EF_Meta_FD_87027 | JGI IMG/M metagenome (GOLD analysis project Ga0114978, IMG submission 87027) | Freshwater microbial communities from Lake Simoncouche, Canada to study carbon cycling - S_140212_EF_MetaG | ecosystem: Environmental > Aquatic > Freshwater > Lake | place: Lake... | reverse complement strand
GAGGTCCTTCAACTTCTCTGGCATGACGCGGTAGGTCAGCGGCTCCATCGAGCTGGTCGCGCGGCCCTGCGTCATCGAACGCAGGGTCGTGGTGTAGCCGAAGAGTTCGGACAGCGGCACTTCACAGGTGAGCAAGCGCGCATTGCCGCGCATCTCCTGGTCGGTGATCTGTCCGCGACGGGAAGCGATGTCGCCCGAGACGTTGCCGAAGAACTCGTCAGGCGTGGTGACCACGAGCTTCATGATGGGCTCGAGAAGCGCTGGCTTGGCCTTCATGATCGCCTCGCGGAAGGCCAGCATGCCGGCCTGCTCGAAGGCGATCTGGCTGGAGTCGACATCGTGGTACGAACCGTAGACGAGCTGGACGCGGACATTGATGACGGGGTAGCCGCCAAGAACGCCCGAAGCCGCAGCCTGACGCACGCCGTATTCGATCGACGGGATGAATTCGCGCGGAACAACGCCGCCGGCGATCTTGTCCTCGAACACGATGCCGTTCTTCATCTTCAATTCTTCTTCGGCCGCCTGCTCAGGCGTGATCGGCATGACGGTCACAACTGCGTCGCCGAACTGACCGCGTCCACCGGACTGCTTCTTGAACAGACCGCGAACATCCTTGGCGGTACCGAGGATGGTCTCGCGATAGGAAACGCGCGGCTTGCCAACGTTCACGCCGATCTTCATGTCGCGCGTCAGCTTGTTCTTGATGATCTCAAGGTGAAGCTCGCCCATGCCCGCGATGATGGTCTCGCCGGTTTCGTCGTTGTAGTTGGAGCGGAAGGACGGGTCCTCTCGGCGGATGGTGGTGAGCGCATCGCCGAGCTTCTTCTTGTCGTCGGCGGTGATCGGCTCGATCGCCATCGAGATAACCGGCTCAGGGAAGGTCATGCGCTCGAGGATGATCGGGTGATCCTGATCGCAGATGGTGTCGCCGGTGTACGAGCTCTTGAGACCGATGACGGCGACGATGTTGCCAGCGTCGACGGTATCGAGCGCGTTGCGGTCACGCGCGTGCATCTCGAAGATGCGGCTGACATTCTCGCGCTTGCCGTTGCCGGGATTGAGCACGCGGGTGCCCTTGTCCAGGGTGCCGGAGTAGACGCGGATGTAGGTGAGGTCGCCGTGAATGTCGGAAACGACCTTAAACACCAGCGCGGAGAACGGCGCGGTCGCGGAGTGCGGACGCGTCATCGGCTGGTTGACGTCGTCAGGATTCACGCCCTTGGTGTCGGGACGCTCGGTCGGATTCGGCAGATAGTCGATGGCAGCATCGAGCACCTTCTGAACGCCGATGTTCTTCAGCGCCGCGCCGCAGAGCACGGGGAAGCACTTGATGTCGATGGTGCCACGACGAATCGCGGCCTTCAACTGCTCGTTGGTGATCTTCGCCGGGTCGGTGAGGAACTGCTCCATGAGCACATCCTCGACTTCAGCGGCCTTTTCGATGAGTTCGTTGCGGTAGTACTCCGCCTTGTCGAGCAAGTCAGCAGGAATCTCGCCCTCGGTCATCGTGGCGCCCTGATCGTCTTGCGAGAAGTAGTTGGCCTTCATCGTGACGAGATCGATGATTCCGATGAAGTCGTTGCCCTTGCCGATCGGCAGCTGGATGGCGATGCCGTTGGCGCCGAGGCGCGAGCGGATCGAGGCGAAGGAGAAGTCCCAATCGGCGCCCATCTTGTCCATCTTGTTGATGAAGCAAAGGCGGGGAACGTTGTATCGATCGGCCTGGCGCCAGACGGTCTCGGACTGCGCCTCGACGCCTTCCTTGCCGTCAAACACCGCGCACGCGCCGTCGAGGACGCGCAGCGAACGCTCGACCTCGATGGTGAAGTCGACGTGGCCCGGGGTATCGATCAGGTTGATCTTGTACTCATGGCCGTCCTTCTCCCACGGGCAAGTCGTCGCGGCCGACTGGATGGTGATGCCGCGCTCCTGCTCCTCCTGGAGGAAGTCCATCGTGGCGGTTCCATCGTGGACCTCGCCGATCTTGTAGTTGCGGCCAGTGTAAAAGAGGATGCGTTCGGAAACGGTCGTCTTGCCTGCGTCGATGTGGGCGCAGATGCCGATGTTGCGGACCCTATTGAGATCGGTAGCCATGTCGGGAATCCTGAAAGTGGGCCCGCTGACAAGCGGGCGGAGTAACGATGCGTGTCGCCGAGCCTTCGGCGACGGTTCAAGACAGAATGTGAAGTGGGGAACGAAACCGTGCGCTGATCAGCGGACGCTCCTCAACCAGTCGCGCGGCGAGGACCATCTTCGCGTGGGGGCGCGGCGGTCGTCGTCGGCAATGGTTGGGTCGTCGTCAGGCATGGCTAGGCAGGGGTAGATTCTTGTCGGCGGAATTCCGCCGAGCCGAACAGTGTAAACCTGCGTCGATGCCAATGCAACGCCAATTCCTCCGTTGCGCCGATCATCGGAGGGACAGGGGTCGCGCACCGTCCCGCCCGGCCTCGCTCCGTCCGTCATGACCCCCGATTTCAGGCTTACAAGCCCAGTTTCACACCATGCGGGCGAACTCGCCCTCGGGAATCGCCTCTCGGAGGAGGATCGGCTTCACTTCGGCAAGAAAGCGCCGCCCGTCCTCGACATAGCCCGCGGTCGGCTCGAGCCCGGGCATCCGCTCGGCGAAGTACGCGTTCAGGCGGCGCATGACCAGCTCGCGAACATACTTCGCAGCCATCGACGCCAGCGCCACCGGCAGGTGTCGATCCTCCGCTTGGACCTCAAACGACACGAAGAGACCGTCGCCGATTTCGTAGGCGGAGCGTTCGTCGGACTCGATGATCGTGCGTACTCGCGCGCCGCGGGCAACATGCTCCTCGAGTTCGCGGGTGTAGGTCGAGCGACCGCCCAATCGGTCGATGGCGAGGAAGGCCGGCTCCTCGCCGCGCAGCAGATCGATGTTGCGTGCGGCCTCAAACACCAGCGACATGTTGACATGCGCCTTGTTGGCGAGGCTGCGGTAAAGCGCGTTGAAACTCGGCGCGTCGAGCGCGCAGACGCCGAAGTGGGCGACCTCGGCGTTGGCGCGGGTAAGCGCGCGCGCGACGACATTGCGCGCGATCCCCAGCGAGTCGCGCGTGTGCGAGGTCGGCAAAGTCATTTCACGCGCGTGCCACGGAGTCGCCTTGGTCGCGCGCGTATGCACACCCAGCCGCGCAAAGAGTTGGGCGTCGCAAGCGATGTCGATTCCTGCGAACGCCATCACGCCGCGCTCAAGATGAATGAGCGGCTGGTCGCCCGCGCTCTTGAGTTTTTTGCTGTCGGCGATGGCGATTCTGCGTCGCGCGTCCTTGGGCTTGCGGCAGACGCCGAGCGAAAGCAACGACCAGAGGTCGGGCGCCGTGGATGCGTCGCGCACATCGGCAAGGCGAAACGCGCTCGCGCCGACGCACAGAGGTCCAAGCAGCGGGCCGTAGCCCGCCTCGTCGATGCCTGCGTAAATCACGCGGGGAATGTAGCGTGGATCCATCCGCCGCCGAGGACGCGCTCTTCGCCGTCGTAACAGACCACGGCCTGCCCGGGCGCAACGCCCGATTCCGCGCGCAAAAAACGCACATCGAGTGTCGTCACGCCATCGACGCAGATCACGCGCGCCCGTGCGGGAATTCCTGCTCCGTGGGCGCGAACCTGCGCCGTGCACTCGACTTCGGTTTCATGATCGTCGCCGGCGTACCACACCACTTCGGCCGCCTCGACGCGATGGACCTCGAGCGATGCGCGCGGGCCAACCACGACGGCGTTGCGCGTTGCATCCTTACGCAGCACATACAGCGGAATCGTCGCGGCCACGCGGATTCCCTTGCGTTGCCCGATGGTGAAGTTCTGGTGGCCGTCGTGGCGGCCGAGTTCGCGGCCCGACTCATCCTCGATCGCGCCCTCGGCAAACCGAGCAGGCGCGCGGTGCTCGAGAAACTTCGCGTAGTCGTCGGGCACGAAGCAGATCTCCTGCGAATCAGGCTTGTCAAAGACGGGCAGCGCAAAATCACGGGCCAATGCCCGTACATCCGGCTTCTCCATCTCGCCGATCGGCAGCATCATGCGCGCGAGCGCGTTGCGCCCGATTCCAAAGAGCACATACGACTGATCCTTCGCGCGATCGAGGCCGCGCTGGATGCGCGGTCCCGCGTCGGTCGTCGCCACGCGCGCGTAGTGGCCGGTGGCAACAGCGTCGCAGCCGAGTTGCTCGGCGTACTCGCGCAACTTTCCAAACTTCAGCCAGTCATTGCAGCGCACGCATGGATTGGGCGTGCGGCCGGCGTGATACTCCTCTTCGAAGTACGAGATGATCCGCCCGAAGTCGTTGCGGAAATTCACGACATAGAAAGGGATTCCCAACTTGGCGGCGACCAGGCGAGCGTCGGCAGCGTCGTTGATCGAGCAGCAGCCTTGATGGCCGATCTTCGCGGGACTGCTGTTGGCGGGGCCGATCTTGCAGGCAGCTCCAGCAAGCGGCGTCTCAAGCTCTTCGCCCGGACTTCCCAGCCGCATGAAGCAGCCGACGACCTCATGGCCATCGCGCTGAAGCATCGCGGCGGCGACGGAACTGTCGACACCGCCGGACATGGCGAGAAGAATCTTCACGGAGGTGAGTCTACGCGAGACGCGTGCCCGCGTCCGCGTCGGCGTTCACGATCAAGCCACCGTAACGCCCGCGCACAGATACACATCCTGCACTGCGTTCAGGAGTTTCACTCCGTCGGCCATCGGCTTCTGAAACGCCTTGCGTCCCGAAATCAGGCCCATTCCGCCCGCGCGCTTGTTGATCACCGCGGTCTTCACCGCCTCGGTGAGATCGTTGGATCCGCTGGCGCCGCCCGAGTTGATCAGGCCCGCGCGTCCGCAGTAACAGTTCAGAACCTGATAGCGGCACAGGTCGATCGGATGATCGGTCGAGAGATCGGTGTACATGCGCTTGTCGAGTTTGCCGTAGCTCGAGTCGCCCGAATTCAGCGCCTCGAAGCCGCCATTCAGCTCGGGCAACTTTTGCTTGATGATGTCGGCCTTGATCGTTACGCCTAGGTGATTGGCCTGGCCGGTGAGGTCGGCGGACACATGGAAGTCCTTCTGAGATGCGCCGCTGCCGACCTTAAACGCGTTGTTTCTGATGTAGCACCACAGCACCGTCGCCATGCCCAGTTCGTGCGCCTCATCGAATGCGCGCGCGACTTCGACGATCTGCCGCGTGGAGTTGTCGCTGCCGAAGTAAATGGTCGCGCCAACCGCGCAGGCGCCGAGATTCCACGCATCGCGCACCGAGCCGAACATGATCTGGTCGAACTTGTTCGGATAGGTCATGAGTTCGTTGTGGTTGATCTTGACCATGAACGGAATGCGGTGCGCGTACTTGCGCGAGACGCTCGAGAGCACGCCGAAGGTCGAGGCAACGGCATTGCAGCCGCCCTCGATCGCAAGCTTGACGATGTTCTCGCCGTCGAAGTAAATCGGGTTCTTGGCGAAGCTCGCGCCCGCGGAATGCTCGATGCCCTGATCGACGGGAAGGATCGAGAGGTACCCAGTGTTGGCGAGTCGACCGTGGCCGAGCATCGACTGCAGGCTGCGCATCACCTGCGGGCTGCGATCGCTCGGACCGAAGCAGTTGTCGACCGATGTCGGTCCCGGGATGTGCAGCACATCCTTCGACACCTTGGCCTTGTGGTTGAGGAGCGAATCGGCGTCGGCGCCGAGGAGCGACTGAATCGTGCTGAGTGTCGACATGTTTGGTCCCGGGCGGGAAATGAAGCGGACGCGCCGACCTCAGGTGAAGAGAACGCACGCGCCCGCGAAATGTAGCAAGTTCGTGCAGGCGGTCAGGGGCCAGCGAGCATGCGGCGCGAAGGCTTGTCCGCCGCGTCGGATTCCGCTTGTCGACGGATCTCCTCGGTGGTCGCGAACTCCTCGCCGAATCGCACGAGGCGCAGCGAATTGGCGATCACGAACACATAGGCAGCCGCCTGATAGAACGGCGTGACCCAGATGTACAGCCTGCCAGTGGCGGCGAGCGCGAGGCCAACCAGCGCCATGAGCACGGCCACGGTGATGTTGAGTGCGATGATCGATTTGGTCTTGCGGGCGATTTCAAGCAAAAACGGGATGTTGCGGAGATCGTCGTTCATGAGCGCGACGCCCGCGCTGTTGGTGGCGATGTCGGAGCCAGAGAGCCCCATCGCCACGCCGACATCCGCGGTCGCCAGAATCGGTCCGTCGTTGATGCCGTCGCCGACGACGAGCGTGCGGTGGCCTTTGCGCATGAGGTACTTGAGTTCCTCGTGCTTTTCTTCGGGCAGGCACTCGGCCTCGATCGCGTCAACACCCACGGCCTGGCCGACGCGGGTTGCAACGGCGAGGCGGTCACCAGTGAAGATCGACACGCGGCGCACGCCCAGTTCGCGCAACTTCGCGACGACCTCAGTGGCATTGCGGCGCAGCTTGTCCTCGAGTCCGACGGCGCCGAGGTAGCGGCCATTAGCCATCACATGCACGCCCGACATGCCTTCGATCTTGGCCTCGACGACCCTCACTTCGGCGGCGGTTGCGGCGTTGAGTTCGACGATCCACGCGCCGCGTCCAGCGAAGATTTCGCCGTCGGCAGTGGTCGCAGCAACACCGCGTCCATGCACTTCGCGATAGGAAACAAGCGTGTGCGGCGCGATGCGCGCGCGTTCGGCGGTTTCGATGATGGACTTGGCCAGCGGGTGGTTGGACGACTGCTCGGCATCGGCCGCGGCTTGCAGCAACATCGCACCGTCGACGCCATCGGCAGGCGCAAGTCGGCTGACGGCAAACTTGCCAGTGGTGAGCGTGCCAGTCTTATCCATCACAACCGTGTCGATGTCGGCGGCGCTCTCGAGCGTGCGCGTTTGCTTGATCATCACGCCCAAGCGCGCGGCCGCGGCGAAGGCAGCCACCATCGCGGTGGGATAGGCGATGAGCAGCGCGCCCGGGCAAGTCACCACCAGCACCGTGATCGCGCGTTCGGCAGCGACGGCCTTCGCGTCGGGCGATCCCGATTTTGCGGTGAAGAACCAGACGATGAGCGAGACCATGAGCACGACGGGCACGTAGTAGCCAGCGATGCGCTCGATGAGTTCCTGCTTGCGACCCTTGGCGCTCTCCGCCTCGCGGATGAGTTTCTCGACCTTGCCGATGGTGGTCTCGCCCTTGACGGCGGTGACTTCAAAATCGATCTGGCCAGTGAGGTTGGTCGTGCCTGCGTAGACCGGCGCGCCAGGCTGAACCTCGGTCGGCACCGCTTCGCCAGTGAGCGACGCTTGGTTGATGTTCGAGGTGCCCTTGCGCACGACACCGTCGGCGGGAAGATTCTCGCCAGGGCGAACGCGGACCATCGAACCAATGCGCACTTCGGCAAGTGAAACCGCGCGCTCACTGCCGTCGGCATCGACGATGCGTGCGATATCAGGCGTCAATTCAAGCAGATTGCGGATCGCCCGTTGCGCGCCCCAAGCGGTGCGCGAAAGCACGAGTTCGCTGAACCAGAGGAAGAAAGCGAGGAAACCTGCAGCGAGATAGAGCTCGTTGGCGATGGCCGCAAACACGGCCAAGCTCGCGAGGCTGTCGCTCGAGGCGCGGCCTTCGCGCAACTCTTCGAACGCGCCTTTGGCCAAAGGCACCACGAGCACCAGTGCGCCAACCAGCGCAGGAATGTCGGCGACCGAACTTTCGATGCCCAACAGCCGCGAGACCCAGGAGGCGAGCAGCAGCATGCCTCCGAAGAGCGCCACGAAGAGTTGGCGCTCGAGGCGTTCTGCGCCTCCAGCGTCATCGGCGGGGGAGGTGCGGGCGGTGTTGTCCGTCGGGGTCGTGGTCAGAGTGGACATAGTGCAATCCGCGAGGTCGAAGCGTAGCAGAGCCTACGGACCATCGAGCGGCTTGTTCGACGCAGCTCGGTCAAAGACCGTCGCGATGAGGACATGCGGACTCATCCGCGCAATGCCCCGCTATCCTGCGGGGGTGCAACAGGCTACCCGTGAACATGTGGCGCTCGTCGGCGACGGGCAGATGGCGCTGGTTCTCAGCGACATCCTCGCCGTCCGAGGCATCACCACCACTCTGATCTCGCCATTCGCGGCCGTGAGCGAGAAGCTCGCGGCCGCTCGAACCAGCCCGCGTCTTCCCGGTTTCACGCTGCCCGCGCAGCTGCGCGTTACTTCCGACGCTTCGATGCTGGCCGACGCAACGCTCGTGGTTTGCGCCATTCCCACCCAGTACATCGGCGCGACCTTTGCGGCGATGGCGCCGTGGATCGCGCCCGGGGTCCCCGTGGTCAGCATTTCCAAGGGCATCGAGGTCGAGTCGTTCCGCCTGCCGTGCGACATCCTCGCCGAGGCTTGCGGAGCGCGACCGATTGCGGCGCTCAGTGGCCCGACCATCGCGGCCGAACTTGCGCGAAGGCTTCCCGCGGTGCTGGTTGCCGCGAGCCATGACGCCCAACTCTGCGCGCGTGTGCAGGCGGTGTTCACTTCACCGTGGACCAAGGTCTACCAGTCGAACGATCTGATCGGCGTCGAACTCGCGGGCGCGTGCAAGAATGTCATCGCCATTGCGGCGGGCGTCGCCGATGGCATGGGTCTCGGAACCAACGCCAAGAGCGCGCTTCTGGCGCGTGGACTCGCGGAAATCGCGCGCATCGGTGTTGCCCTCGGTGGCAAGGTCGAGACATTCTTCGGTGTCGCCGGCGCTGGCGATCTCGCCACCACCTGCTTCGCACCTGAAGGCCGAAACCGAAGTTTCGGCGAGCGTCTAGGTCGAGGCGAGAAGGTTCACGACGCGCTTTCCCGCACGATTTCCGTGGTCGAGGGCGTTCCCACCGCGCGCGCGCTGGTCAGTCTCGCGCGTAGCCACGGCATCGAACTTCCGATCTGCGAAGCGGTCGACGCGATTGTCTTCAACGGCCTCGATCCTCACGAGGCGCTGTTTCAACTCATGCGCCGCGCGAGCACTACCGAACGAATCGGTTAAGCGCATCGATTGGTTCTGCGAACCAACGGCTACTCGTCCTCGCCGAACCTCAACTCGACTAAGCGCACCAACGCCGCAAGCGCATCGTTCTCATCGGTACCGTCGGCGGTGATCTCGATCAGCGTTCCGCAGGTGCCGGCGAGCATCAGCATTTGCAAGATGGACTTGCCGTCGACCGTCTCGCCTTCGCAGCATTTGCGCACGGTGATTTCGGCGATGAAGCGCGATGCTTCCTCAACGAATGTCATCGCCGGCCGCGCGTGCAGCCCGAGTCGGTTGACGATGGTTGTCGTTGCCGCACGCATGGTCGATCAGCGCGCAGCCTGGCCCGCGTCCGCCTCGTCAAGCAGCGTCACGACATCCTTGACGGTTGTCGCTTGGCGCAGGAACCGTCGGAACTGGTCTTTGGAAAGGTGGGAGAAGATGGCCTGAATCGCATCGAGATGCAGTTCAGGCTTGTCCTCGGGCGAAACCAGCAGAAAGATGGAAAACACCGGTTGCTTGTCGAGTGAATTGAACTCGACGCCGCCGCGGCTCACGCCGATCGCGGCCAGCGGCGTCTTCACCGTGGTGGTCTTGGTGTGCGGAATCGCAACACCGTGGTTCAGTCCGGTCGAACCCTTGTTCTCGCGCGCGATGATCGACTTGGCGAAGGTGTCGCGCATGTCGGCGGACACCTTGCCGCTCGCCACCAGCGCGTCAAGCAATTCCTTGATCGCATCGTCGCGCTTGGTGGCGACGAGGTTGGTGACGATGGCTTTTTCTACGACGATATCTCGGAGTTTCATAGCGGTCTCGCAGGCTGATGCAGGCGTGGGGAACGCGGGTGTGATCGCTGACTCACTGGTGGTGCTTGTGATCGCGGGTGCGGCTCTTGTGCTCGGCGAGTTGGCGGGACTCGCGGTCGACGGCGAGGTCGATGGCGGCGTAGAGATCCACATTGCGCTGGTTGACGATGAAGTCCTCGTGATGTTCGACAGCAACGATGAACTCAACATGGAAGCCATTTGGCTCCTTCTCAATGACGCAGTTGATCGACTGCACCTTGTCGAAGTAGCGGACAAACTTCTCTGACTTCGTTCGCACATAGGCGTCGATGGCTTCGGTGATCTCGAGGTGCTTGCCCTTCACATTGATCTGCATGATGAACCTTTCACTGACGCTGATGGTTGATTGAACTTCCCGGCTCACCATCCGTGGGCTGCTTGCCTTCAGGGACGATGACGCCAGCGGACACAAGGTAGCGAAGCGCCTCGTCGATGGTGAGGGAAACCTCGCGGACTTCGGAGCGGGGGACGGTGATGGTCCAGCCCGTGAATGGGGTGGGGGAGTTGGGCATGAACACGGTCAGGCTATCGCCAACGATTGGTACGAGTTCCTTGGGCGCATCGCCGGTCACGAGGCCCACCGACCACATTCCTGCGCGCGGATACTCGACGAGAACCACGCGATTAAAGTTGAATCGTTGCTTTCCGCTGCCGAACAGGAACTCGACCACCTGCTTGAGCGCGGGGTACACCGAGCGTATGCCGGGCACGGTCAGCAGCCCCGCCTCAAATGCCGAAAGTAGCTTGCGTCCGAGGTATCCGCCAACCAAACGGCCGAGCAGGTAGACCGCGACGATCGCTAAGGCCAGGCCGACGAGGTCGAGATACCAACGCGCCGACCACCAGGCGTCGACATTGGTGCGGGTCGCGCGCGACACGGCGTTGGCGCGGCCAGGGTCAAGTCGATTGCGCTTGGCGAGGTCCTGTTCGCGGACGATCTCATCTTCGGTTGGCAGGAAACGGTCGATCGAACCAGTGTCGGCGGCGGTGGCGATGGCCAGACGGACGCCCGCGTTGATTGGCGCGGCGATGTTGCTGTCGATGAAGCGGAACGACGCCACCAAGATCCACAGCGTGAGCACGCTGGGTAGAACGACGCCGAGTCCGCGAATGAAAAAACGCCCAGCACCGTGGCGTTTGATTGGCATGGAAATGGTGCCTTTGGACGGCGCTTGACTCATGAAGCGAGTGTAGCAATCAGGCGTTTGCGCGCGCGAGGTTTCGCGTGACGGTCATCGCTCGGATCCGTCATCGTCCGAGCGCACGCGGCGACACCGGCAGCGTGAGTTCACGTTCGTCGCGGCGAAACTTCACTTCGACCGGCGTGCTGATGACAAGTCGTGCAACCGCGAGCTGCATCTCGTCGCGATTACGCACGGGCGCGCCACCGACTTCGAAGATGACATCGCCCACGCGAAGTCCCGCTGCTTTTGCCGCTGATTTCAACACGAACGAGCGGATGCGCACTCCGTCGCCCGCGTCGTCGACGGTGATTCCCAGCGACGCGTCGTTCTGATCGATGCTGTCGTCGATCGCGCCGCGCTCGATCATCCATTTGCTCCATCGATCTTCGACGCGCGCCAGCGGCTCGCCGAATGCCTTCTCAACCGCGCTCGAGCCGTCGGGATCAGTGGTTGCCGTGTTGCAAAGCTGGCGATAGAACTCCTCGAGCTTTTTTTCGCGAGCAAAAAACTCGAAGATCGAACGAACCTCGGGGTACAGCCGCTCAGCGTCCTGCATGAACGCCTCGCCCGAGAGCGCGAAGAGTTGGTCCCAATGCTTGGCGGTCTTGGAAACGACTTGCCTGCGTGCGATGTTGAAGCGGATGTTCGGATGAAACTCAACGCTGCCGTCGGCGCGAAACTCGTAGTCTTCATACAAACTGGCGAGGCCTTCCTGCACCCAAATGGGATGGCGTTGGCCGGTGCGCTCCATCTGGGCAAAGTGCAGGAGATGCACGAATTCATGCTGCAAACTCTGCCCCGCGTCGCGTGAGACCAGTCGGCGCGCGCTGTGCAGATACATCCCGCGCACCTCGGGGCGCTCAAGGTATTTCTTGGCGTCCGCAGGCCGAACGATGGCAACGAGCACGATGTCCTCGGGCGGCTTGCCGAAATAGGCGCGGCGCAAATGAGTGGCAAGTTCGTCGAGCATGCGCTTCATGCGCGCGTGCGAAGCTTCGTCGAGAAAGGTCGCGTACACGAGGTTCTCGCCGCCATTGCCCTCTTCGCCGTGGTCGTAGCGGTACCCCTTGTCGGAGCGGTATTCCTCAGGATGGTCGGACTTCCATTGCGCGACCGGATCGGGAACGCTCGACTTGCGACGCGGGCGTGGCGCGACGGCGCTCGGCGCGCGCGCGTCGATCGCCGTGCGCGCCTCCATGATCGCTTCGTAGGTGTGCGAAGCGCGCACGGGCTCGAGGTCATCGTCCGCCTCCATCGCATCAAAGTCGCGAAAGCCCGCCTTGACGCATTCGAGCAGGCGTTTCTCGGCGGCCTGAAGTTGGCCGAGTTGCGCGAGCGCACAGGCCGAGTTGTAGAGGAGCACGGGGTCGCGGTCGCCATCGTCCATACGGCGCTGCATGAGCCGCTGCGCCTCGTCAAATCGACGCGCGCGCAAGAGACGGTCGAGCAGATCGGCGGGGGATTCACGGATGTCGGCGGGGGGCGACGGAGGATCGGCGGCGGCAAGCGGCGCGGTCAGGAACGAAGCCGCGATGAGAACGGCGCCGACCATGGCGCGGACCATGGCGGCGCGGAGCAGTTGGGCGAGGTTCATGCGACCAATCATGCCTTCGCGCCCGCGCGCGCGCCTGCAAGCACTTGTCGGATGGCTTGCGGGTAGGCGACGCATTCTTCTTTGAATACGCGCTCGGCCAGCGATTGCGCGGTGTCGTTGGCAAGAACCGGGCACTTTCGCTGGAGAATCACAGTTCCGTGGTCGTATTGCTCGTCGACCTCGTGCACGGTGCAACCACTCTGCGAGCTTCCGGCGGCGAGCACGGCGCGGTGAACATGCAGCCCGAACATGCCCGGTCCGCCGAAGTCCGGCAGCAGTCCAGGATGGATGTTGAGCGTCCGACCGCGCCAGCGTTCACCCACGCGAAAGTGGCGGAGATAGCCGGCAAGGCAGACGAGATCGACCTTCGCCGCCGCCAGTGCAGCGTCGATGCGGTCATCGAGCGCGTCGGCTTGCGCGTCGGCTTGCCCATCGCCTTGCGCCAAGACCGCAACGCGAAGGCCCGCGGCGCGGCAACGGGCGACACCCTCGATTTCCTCGCGATGCGCGATCACGATCGCGATGCGCGCATCACCCAGTTCGCCGCTCATGCACGCTTCGTGGATGTTCATCGCGCTGCGCCCGCCGGCGGAGATCAGCACGCCGAGTCGCTCGCCGCCGATGGCCGCGCTGTTCAATGCGCCTCCGGTGTTGGCGAGTCGCGAAACGGCATCGCCTTGCCAGTATCGTCGACGGCGACCATCGTCATCTGCGCCTCGGTTACCCGCGCCCAACTTCCGTCGAGGCGCTCGGCGTCAACCAGCACCTGAATCGCAACCGAGGTGCGCCCGAGCCGAATCGTGCGCGTCTTGAGTTCGATGACCTCGCCGGTGTGCACCGACGCCTTGAAGTCGACGCGATCGATGCACGCCGTTACCCAGCGATGCAGTCCATGGCGCCGCGCCTCGATGTAGCCCGCCTGGTCGATGTGCGCCAGAATGATTCCACCGAAGATGGTGCCCTGGTGGTTGGTGTCGCGCGGCATCATCAGCACGCGCAACGCGAGGCGTGGGGCTTCTACTGGAGGGAAGTCTGCGCTCATTGGCGGCGATGGTAGCCGCCGACTCGCGCCCTCTGCAGTTCGGCGCGCGAAGTTGCCGATCTCGGAGCGGTGCCGCGCGCGACCGTCATCATCCCGAACTACAACAACGGCCGCGCCAGTTCGCGCGACGGGACCCGTGATTTCCTGGGCAAACTCCTGGAAAGCCTCGAGCGCACGCTCGCCGACGACCCGACTGAGCTCGAGATCCTCATCGCCGACGACGGATCCACCGACGACAGTCTCGAAACCGCCCGCGCCTGGTCGCGTCGGCTCTGGCCTGCAGGATCGCCGCGTGCGGGCCTGCCCATGGTGCGGTTGGTTGAGCTCGCGCATACCGGCGTGCTCTCGAAGGTGCTGAACGCGCTTCATGCGCACAGCCAAGGCGAGTACATCTGCCGACTCGACGGCGATGTTGTCCTCGAAACCCCGTGCTGGGTCGCCAAGTGCGTGGCGCTTCTCGACGCCGATCCGCAGGTGGCCGTGGTCACCGGCCTACAGAAACTCCCCGACGGTCGTGTGCACGCGCTCGGCGATGCGATCCTGAGCCCGCTCGGCTACCACCACCTCGGCCAGGGCCTTCCCGAGTCGGCGCTGCCCGAGGTCGTCGAGGTCGAGCATGCGATGGGATGTTTTCATGCATCGCGGCGCGACGCGATCGCGCAAGTCGGCGGGTACGACGAAAGCGTGTTGCGCGGTCAGACCGAGGAGCTCGCCATGAGGCTCAACCTCGCGGGTTGGCGCGCGCTTGCAACCACCCGCATCGTGTTCCGCCATTTTCACGGCGAGCGGCATTGGCGACCCAACACCGCCGACACGGGCGCGGGGCTTCAGAGAAGTCTCGAGCGGTTCCGTGAAAAATGGGGCTGCGATCGCCTCGCGCCTGACCTCGCCGGTGTCTGGGAACGCTGGAAGGGGACGCCGCTGGTGGAGCGCGCGGGCATTCATGGTCCACGCGCGTGGGACCCCGAATCCTTCGGCGATCTTCCTCCGGGTGCGGAATGGGACCGCTTTCTGACCGATCCTGCCCTGCAGTCACAGATTGCAGCCGAACTCTCCGCGCTTCGAATTGCAGACGGACCCGGTGCGGTGTTCGGATGTCGGAGCGGGCTGTCATCGTTCCTTCGCGCGCGCGACGGGATCGAAGTGACCGCCGTAGAGGAGCACGCGCCGTCGATACGCGCGCTTGCAGAAAAGTCAAAAAGTGGTGGAGCCCCGACGAAATGCCTTAGAAGTTGCTATGTTTCCGACCTAGCATCGTCAGGACTCCAAACCGCCTCGTTTAATTTTGTGGCGCTACTTGACAGCGTGGAGCGATATTGGAATCCTGTCGGGCTCTTGAGGGAATCGAGGCGTTTGCTGGTTGCTGACGGGCTGCTCATCGTGAGGAGCCGGGCGCGAGTGGCGCGTTTCGAAAGTCGTGGGAAGGCGTCGCATTTGTTCGCGGCGCATGAACTCCTTCAGATCGTGCAGCATGTGGGAGGCTTTACGCCTCTCTCTCCGCCAACGCTCGACAGCGTCGGTCGATGGCAGTTGCTCGCACGGTCATCGGGTTCAGCGGCTCATTCAGTGCACTTCGGCGCGTGATTGATCGCCTCGCGCCAAATTTGGATTTTTGTCATCATGGCTGAAGCAATTGTTGAGAGTCCTAAGCTCCTGCTGTCCAAGACGCCGATCTGGCAAGGTGTGCGACTCCCCCTGCGACTTCGCATTTTCGAGGCGGCCCGCCGCCTCGGCGAGTCCTCGGTGACCGAACTCGCGCAGGCCGTCGGTCTCAATCGCACAGCGTTGTACTTCCACCTCCGTCACCTTGAGAAGGCTGGCGTCCTGACCTCCCGAGGTGGCGAGCCAACTCCGGGTCGTCGTGGCAAGCGCCCACGCTACTACAGCGTGACCACGCAGGAACTTCACTTCCCCATCGATTCGAGCAGCAAGCGCGAGATGCAGCGCGTTGGCGATCTCACTCGCCCGTGGCTCAACGAGAGCCGTTTGGCCGCACTCGACGCCAAGTCGCCTGGTGGCATTCAGGCCAAGCGCGTTGGGCTGCACTGGGAGAATCTCAACGACGACGAGATCACCCGCGTGCGCGGGCTCGCCAACGAACTCGATGAGATCATGCGCCGCGCCCGCAATCGCTCGAACAACGCCCGCAAGGCGCCCACGGCGAATATGCATGTTGGCTTCGTGATCACCCCGGTCGACGGCCATGTGATGCCGGGCCCGGAAATCAAGTTCAAGTATTCCTAAGCGCCTTACCCGCCGCCGACGATCGTGATTTCGTCGGGGCGGGAGTCGCTGGTGACGCTGTTGACAATGTTGACACTGTTGCCAACGGTGACATCGGTGACATCGGTGACAACATGGCCTTGAGCCACTTGCCCGTCCAAGAAGTCTTGTGACGGGCAATTTCTTCTGGGGTGCCCGCGGCGACGATCGTGCCGCCGCGGTCACCTCCTTCTGGCCCAAGGTCGATGATCCAGTCGGCGCACTTCACCACATCGAGGTTGTGTTCGATCACCACCAGCGTGTGGCCCTTGTCGGCCAGCCGCTGTAGAACGGTCAGAAGCCGCGCGACATCAGCAAAGTGCAGACCGGTGGTCGGCTCGTCAAGCACATAGAGCGTCGTCGCGTCGGTCGCATCGCCCAGCTCGGTCGCGAGCTTGACCCGTTGCGCCTCGCCGCCGGAAAGCGTGGTGGAGGCCTGACCGAGTTGGACATACCCAAGTCCCACCTCGCGCAAGCAATCGAGCATGCGGTGGATCTTCGGATGCGCGTCGAAGAACTGCAGCGCGTCTTCGACCGTTGCTTCGAGCACATCGGCGATGGTCTTGCCGCGGTACTTGATTTCAAGCGTTTCGCGTGCATAGCGCTTGCCGTTGCAAATCTCGCAAGCAACAAAAACATCGGGAAGGAAGTGCATTTCAATGCGCTTCACGCCCTGGCCTTGGCACGCCTCGCAGCGTCCGCCCTTGACATTGAAGGAGAACCGCCCCGGCTGGTAGCCGCGGATCTTCGACTCGGGTACCAAGGCCCAGATCTTGCGGATCTCGTCGAATATGCCGGTGTAGGTCGCTGGATTGGATCGCGGCGTGCGGCCGATCGGCGATTGATCGACCTCGACCACCCGCGTCAACGAGTCGAGTCCGGTCACGCGTGCGTGTTTGCCGGGCGCAGTCTTTTCGCCGAGCACATGCTTCTGCGCAGCCTTGAGCAGGATGTCGTTGACCAGCGTCGATTTGCCCGAGCCCGACACTCCAGTCACGCACACGATGCCGCCGAGGGGGAACGCCGCGTCGACCGATTGAAGGTTGTTCGCGTTCGCGCCCTTCACCACGATCGCCTTTGTGGGCGAAACCTTGCGTCGGGTAGCGGGAATCTCGATCTTCCTGCGTCCGGAGAGATACTCGCCGGTGAGGCTCGTCGGATGCGCCGCGATCGCGTTGAGGTCACCTTGTGCAACCAGCATGCCTCCGTGACGACCTGGCCCTGGGCCGATGTCGACGATCCAGTCGGCGGCGCGCATCATGTCCTCGTCATGCTCGACAACGAGCACTGAGTTGCCGATGTCGCAAAGGCGCCGCAGCGTGGCGATCAGGCGATCGTTGTCGCGCTGATGCAGTCCGATGGTCGGTTCGTCGAGCACATAGCACACGCCCACCAGCCCACTGCCGACCTGAGTGGCAAGGCGAATGCGCTGCGCTTCGCCGCCGGAAAGCGTCGAGCTGGTGCGGTCGAGCGATAGGTACTCGAGCCCGACCGAGGCGAGAAAGCCCAGACGCGCATCGATCTCCTTGAGGATCGGCTCGGCGATTTGCTGAGCTTCCTGCGAGAGAACGAGCGATTGCAGCGCCGCGAGCGCGCGCGAAACCGTCAAGGCGGCGATGTCGGCGATCGAGAGCGCCAGCGTGCCGCTGTACAACTTGACCGCCAAGGATTCCGGCCGCAGGCGCCTGCGCTCACAAACCGGGCAAGGCGCCTGGCTCATGTACGCCATCAGGCGCTCCTTCACATTCTCGCTTTCACTGTCCGAGCAGCGACGCTTGAGTTGAGGCAGAACGCCTTCCCATTCGAACGCGACTTTCACGCCTTCGGCCTCGGATCCGCGCATCAGTGCGGCGCGGATCTTCTCGGGAAGATCTTCGTAAGGCGTGTCGAGGTCGATCTTGGCGGCGGCGGCGAAAGTGCGCAATTGGCGCGCGTAGTAGATGTTCATGCGCCGCCCGTTGCGCCGCCACGGCTCGATCGACTCGCGCAGCGGCTTGGTCATATCGGGGACGCAGAGTTCTTCGTCGAACTCGTTGACGGTGCCCAGGCCCGAACACGCCGGGCACGCGCCTTGGGGCGAATTGAAGCTGAAGATGCGCGGCTCGAGTTCATCGAGCGCGCACTCGGGATGGTCGGGGCACGCGAATTTCTCGCTGAAACGGTGCTCAGTCCAAATCGTGCCTTCTTCGATGACGGCGACGAGCGTTCCGTCGGCGAGCTTGAGCGCAGTCTCGACGCTCTCGGCGATGCGCTGGCGTCCGCCTTCGTCGAGCAGAATGCGATCGACCACCGCGTCGATGTTGTTGATCTCGTAGCGGCCGAAACCAAGCGGATTCTCACCGCTGTCTTTCAGCACCTCGCGGAGATCAACGATCTTGCCATTCGCGCGCGCGCGCACCAGCCCTTGCTTCTGCAGACCCTCGAGCACCTCGCGGTGGTAACCCTTCTTGGCGCGCACGACCGGCGCGCAAAGCATCGCGCGCTTGCCGG
>Ga0114978_10001715_pt1 | contig 18387 bp, 19 predicted proteins | sample S_140212_EF_Meta_FD_87027 | JGI IMG/M metagenome (GOLD analysis project Ga0114978, IMG submission 87027) | Freshwater microbial communities from Lake Simoncouche, Canada to study carbon cycling - S_140212_EF_MetaG | ecosystem: Environmental > Aquatic > Freshwater > Lake | place: Lake... | reverse complement strand
TCCGTACCTGGTGGCCCGTTTGAAAAATGTGAGTGGGCTTTTCTATCTTTCTGGCACCACTCTCATTCTTGGGTACCTGGGCCTGCTCTTCTTTCCGGCAACCGCCACGATTGTCTGGGTGGGACTCGCCGGAATTGGGCCACTGCTTTTTCCGGTGTGCCTCGTGCTCGTCAATCTTCGGACGCGCACCCAGGCGGGATCGGCCGCACTCAGTGGAATGGCGCAGGGAATTGGTTACGCCCTGGGCGCTCTGGGTCCCCTCACAATCGGCATCTTTCACGCCTCGACACCCAGTTGGACCCCAGCGCTCGTCTTGCTGATGGGCTCGGGTGTCGTGGCGATCGTTGCGGGCATCGTCATGAGAAAAAATGTCATGGTTGACGGAACGCTCGTCGGGAGCCCCCCGCCACCGCTGCCACCCCCGCCACCCCTGCCTCGTTAGGGCGACTGCTGCCGCCACACCCATCGCGAAGTTGCTCATGTGAGCAGTAACTTGCGCATATGTTGCTATTTGCCACAAAAGCGCTTAGTCTCAGTGATGAAAGCTTGTCTTCTGGAGGTTCCATGTTTAACGCTGATCTCACCCTCGCGGTGCAGGCCTCCGAGCTGTACTACAACTCCAACATGACCCAGGATGACATCGGTGCCGAACTCGGCATCTCCCGGTGGAAGGTGGGCCGCCTTCTCACCGCGGCACGTGATGCCGGCATCGTTCGAATTACCATCGTTCATCCCCGGGCGCGCCAAAACGAACTCGAGCAAATGCTGCGGGAACGCTTTGGCCTTGCCGAAGCTGTTGTGGTTCCCGCGACGCGCGGCGACGGCTACGACGAAGTCCAAGAGCGCGTTGCTGGTGCAGCCGCCACCTATCTTTCCCTCCTCAAGCCAACGCCGCGCATCCTGGGCCTCAGCTGGGGGCGCACGTTGGATCGCATCGCCGAGGCTCTTCCTGACGGATGGGCCGACGGAACGCAAATCGTCCAAATCAACGGCGGGGTGAGCCTGACCTCTCGGTCCGAAAATGCCAGTCAGACGGCCATGACAATGGCGCGCAAGTCGGGAGGGAGCATCACGTTGCTTCCGACCCCCGCGATTCTCGAACGAGCAGAGACGCGCGCCCTTATTCAGGATGACCGCACCATCGCCGGTGTCCTCGATTTAGCGGCCTCCGCCAATGTCTTTCTGTTCAGTGCCGGTCCCGCCGATGACACCTCTGTTTTGCTCGAAAGCGGATACATCTCGCCGGGCGATCTGAACCGCCTCATTGCTCACGGGGCTGTCGGAGATGTCGTCGGACGCTTCATCGACGCTGACGGCAAGATTGTTGATCCTGGTCTCGACGCGCGCACCCTGGGCGTCGAACATGAGCAACTCCGCAAGGCCGCCATCAGCATTGCGGTCATTGCCGGAGCATCCAAGCAGGCGATTGCTGCAGCCGTTGCGGCGAGCGGCCTCTGCACCGTTTTAGTAACAGACGAACAGACGGCCCTGGCGCTGTTAGCAGGAGGAGAAAAATGACGATTCCATCAATCGATCATGCCCGTTCCATGGTGGGTACTGATTACTCTGAGTCGAACCTCAAGGCTTTCCTCAATGGCCTTCCCGGAGTCGACGCCGTCGGGTTGGAAGCTCGGGCGGCCGATCTCGGCACGCGGAGCATCAAGACGAGTTCCAAGGCCTGGGCCATTGACAAGATTATTTCGCTGATTGACCTCACCACGTTGGAGGGTGCGGACACCCCCGGCAAGGTGCACTCGCTCGCGGCCAAGGGAATGCTTCCCGACCCCAGCGACCCAACGTCTCCCCGCGTTGCTGCGCTGTGTGTGTATGGCGACATGGTCGGTCATGCGGTAGATGCTCTTGGGGCTCTTCATGGCGATCCGGATGCGGGCCTCATCAGTGTCGCCGCCGTCGCCACGGCGTTCCCCAGCGGACGGTCCTCGCGGGCCATCAAGCTAGCGGACACCCGCGACGCCGTCGCGGCCGGTGCCGACGAAATCGACATGGTCATCGACCGTGGTGCATTCCTTTCGGGACGCTTGGGTTTGGTTTTTGAAGAAATCCAGGCCGTGAAAGACGCGTGTGTTCGTGCCGATGGAACCTCCGCTCATCTCAAGGTCATCTTGGAGACAGGCGAGCTGAACACCTACGACAACATTCGCAAGGCATCCTGGTTAGCCATGCTGGCCGGCGGTGACTTCATCAAAACCTCGACGGGCAAGGTGGCTCCGGCTGCGACACTGCCCGTTACTTTGCTCATGCTCGAGCCTGTTCGCGACTGGCACTCTCAAACGGGGCAGAAGGTTGGCGTCAAGCCCGCCGGCGGAATTCGCACCTCCAAGGACGCCATCAAGTATCTGGTCACCGTCTCCGAGACGGTGGGCGAAGAATGGCTCACCCCGCACCTTTTCCGTTTCGGTGCCTCTAGCCTGCTCAACGATGTTTTGCTCCAACGCCAGAAACTCTCAACGGGTCATTACTCCGGTCCCGACTACGTGACGATCGATTAGGACACACACATGTCATTCTTGGAATATGCTCCCGCGCCCGAGTCCACGGGGATTCTCTCTCTGCGCGAAAACTACGGTCACTTCATCGGCGGTGAGTTCGTCGACGGCTCGGGAGAGTCTTTTGCGAGCATCTCACCCTCGACCGAGAAGCACATCGCGACCTTCGCTGCCGGCACCGAAGAAGACGTCAACCGTGCGGTCATCGCCGCTCGCAAGGCGTATGACGGGGTGTGGTCGAAGCTGTCCGGCGCTGATCGCGCGAAGTACCTCTTCCGCATCGCCCGCATCATTCAGGAACGTGCTCGCGAGCTCGCGGTCGCCGAAACCCTCGATAACGGAAAGCCCATCAAGGAGACGCGCGACGCGGACATTCCCTTAGCAGCTGCCTGGTTCTTCTATTACGCCGGATGGGCTGACAAGCTCGACTACGCCGGTATGGGGGCCAACCCTCGCGCTCTGGGCGTCGCCGGTCAGATTATTCCGTGGAACTTCCCGTTGCTCATGCTGGCCTGGAAGATTGCCCCGGCCTTGGCCGCTGGTAACACAGTCGTGCTGAAGCCCGCCGAGACCACCCCCTTGACCGCCATGATTTTTGCCGAGATTTGCCAGCAGGCTGACCTGCCCGCCGGAGTCGTCAACATCGTCACGGGCGCGGGCGCCACGGGACGCGCGATTGTGGAACATGCGGATATCAACAAGATTGCTTTCACCGGCTCAACGGCAGTGGGCCGCGGCATTGCGCGCACCATCGCGGGAACCGGCAAGAAGGTCACCCTCGAGCTCGGCGGAAAGGGTGCCAACATCGTGTTCGATGATGCCCCCCTTGACCAAGCCGTTGAGGGAATCATCTCGGGTATCTTCTTCAACCAGGGTCAGGTGTGCTGCGCTGGTAGCCGCCTTCTGGTGCAGGAGAACATTCACGACGAGGTCGTAGACCGCCTGAAGACGCGTCTGGGAACTCTGCGCCTGGGAGATCCGTTGGATAAAAACACCGACATCGGGGCCATCAACTCGAAGGTTCAGCTCGAGCGCATCACGGCCTTGGTCGCCAAGGGTGAGGCCGAAGGCGGAGAGCGCTGGAGTGCCGCGTGCGAGATTCCTGAGAAGGGTTTCTGGTTCCCGCCCACACTGTTCACCGGAGTTCAGACCAGCAACACGGTGGCTCGTGATGAGATCTTTGGTCCCGTGCTGTCAATCCTGACGTTCCGCACACCCGCCGAGGCAATTGCGAAAGCCAACAACACGCCGTATGGCCTCTCTGCTGGTATCTGGAGCGACAAGGGCAGCCGCATTTTGGCGGTAGCCGACAAGCTGCGCGCCGGAGTGATCTGGGCCAACACGTTCAACAAGTTCGATCCCGCCAGCCCCTTCGGTGGCTACAAAGAATCAGGGTTCGGCCGCGAAGGCGGAATCCAGGGACTCTCCGCTTACCTCGAAGGGGGCGTGCGATGAGCCGTCTTGCCGTTCCAAAGACCTACAAGCTCTTCATTGGCGGCAAGTTTCCGCGCAGTGAATCGGGCCGTGTGTATGAAATCCTGTCGACCAAGGGAGACTTCGTGGCCAACGCCGCCCTCGCCTCACGTAAAGACCTACGCGACTGCGTCGTAGCCGCCCGTTCAGCCCTGTCCGGCTGGTCCGGCGCCACCGCGTACAACCGCGGTCAGGTGCTGTACCGCATTGCCGAGGTGCTCGAAGGCCGTCGCGCCCAGTTCATCGAGGAGATTGTGTCCGTCGAGGGGGCAACCGCTGCTGCTGCCGCCAAACAGGTCGATGACGCCATTGACCTCTGGGTTTGGTATGCCGGCTGGGCCGACAAATACGCTCAGGTTGCCGGAAACGCCAACCCCGTTTCGGGCCCCTACTTTAACCTCTCGGTTCCCGAGCCCACCGGTGTGGTCGCGGTGATTGCACCCCAGTCATCCGGATCGCTCTTGGGTCTGGTGTCTGTTATCGCTCCCGTCCTCGCGGGCGGAAACACCGTCGTGGCTGTGCCTCGCTGTGACGCCCCGCTGACCGCGATTAGCTTCGCCGAGGTGCTGGCCACCAGCGATGTGCCGTCCGGTGTGGTCAACATCATCACGGGTAAGCCTGCGGAGTTGGCTCCCTGGTTTGCGTCGCATGCCGATGTCAACGCCCTCGATCTGGCCGGTGCCGGCGACCTCGATTGGGTCGACCTTCAGATTGCCGCTGCCGAGACGCTCATGCGCGTATTGCCTCCCGTTGAGGGGGTGCCCGTGGCGTCACTGTCGCGTCTCACCGCCTTCACCGAGACCAAGACTGTCTGGCACACCAAAAGCCTCATCTAGAGTTCGGTAGTCTTGCCCGCATGAGTGATTCGCAGGCATCGATGGATGCAACCGACGATGTTGTCCCGACCACGGGGGTATTTGTCGCGGTCGCGCAGTTTGGTCCCGGCCCCAATCCCGCCGATAACGTGGATGCCATTCGCGAACTCGTCGAAGCAGCCTCCGAAAATGGCGCCAAGATTGTGGTTCTGCCCGAATACTCCTCATCGTTTTGTGGCGCCCTCGGTGACTGGGTAAACACCTTTGCCGAGCCATTGACGGGCCCATTCGTGACCGCAATGCGGGCCTTGGCCGCCGAGTGTGACATCGCCGTGATCGTGGGACTGCTCGAGGCGAGCGATGACGCAGAAGACACGCGTCCCTTCAACACGGTTGTCGCGATCAACGCCTCGGGCGACATCATGGCGCGCTACCGCAAGGTGCACCTCTTCGATGCCTACGGTTCGATGGAAAGCGATTGGATAGCGCCAGGCGACCCCGAGGAGGCTCCGGAGCTGTGTGAGCTGGCGGGGCTTGTCGTGGGACTGCAGACCTGTTACGACCTGAGATTTCCTGAGGTCACACGCCGCCTCGTTGATGCCGGCGCCGAGCTCGTGGCTATTCCCAGCGAGTGGTTGGCGGGCCCCAAGAAGGCGCACCACTGGGTAGCCCTGATTGCGGCACGTGCGATAGAAAACTTGGTTTTCGTTGCGGCGGCCGACCAAATTGCTCCCGTGGCCGTGGGAATGTCCCGGGTAATTTCCCCCCTGGGCGAGACGCTCATTGACATGGGGCAAACGGCCGGAATCGCGATGGCCGAAGTCTTCATCGAGGCCCTCGTTGATGCGCGTCAGGCGAACCCCGCCCTCGAGTTGCGCCGCTACGGGGTCTCCCCGCTCTAGAGCCTGGCTGCACGTTGTCTCTCGACGAGAGACCTCGCCCCTCTCGATGGTGCCGCTGTGAATTGTGCCGCTCTCGATGGTGCCGCTGCGAATGGTGCCGCTGTGGACAGCTTGGCGCACCGCCTGGTGTCACCCTCTAGCGTGCAGGGTATGACAGCTTTCCAGAAACGGCCTCTGCCACTCATGTCCCTGCTGGGCCTCACCGCGCTCGCGGCGCTTGCTCTGGCGGGATGTTCCAACCCTGCGGAATCTGCCGAACCGGCGCCACCCGCCACGAGTGCCCCCGCGAATCCTTCAACGGAGGTGGCGCCGATGTTCGCTTCCGATGAAGAAGCTCTCGCTGCCGCGGAGGCCGCGTACCGCAACTATATTGCGGTGAGCGACCAGATCGCCATCGACGGTGGAGCGGGCGCTGAGCGTCTGGAACCTTTTGTGTCGGATGAGCTCTATCGTCAACAGGCTCAGGAATACGGGGATGTTCTTTCCCAGGGGTTGAGGGCGACGGGGGCATCGACGTTCGATTCGTTCCACCTCGAGAGCTATGACCCTCAGTCGGGAGTTATCCGCGCTTATGTTTGCCTCCGCACGAGTGGAATTACGGTTCTGGATTCCAATTCATTTGACGTCACTCCTGTCGGGCGGAACAACAATCTTCCGCTTCAAATTGTGTTCTTCGCCACGGGGAATCTAACTGGTCAAGTCCGAGTTTCTAGCAGTGATGTATGGTCCGGCACAAATTTTTGTTGATCATCACCGCAGGGCTTGTGACTGCGACGCTTGCACTCGCGCTCACACCTGTAAGCGCCATCGCGGTTCCCGGCGGCTGTCCCGCGACGGGATCAAGCTTTGGTTCTTGCTCTGGAGCGCAGGCCAGCGGCAACGGGGTGGACGTCTGGGCGAGTCAGAGTTCCGGGGGAGCGGCCGGTGGGGGAGGTAGCTCAGGTGGTCGCAATTCCACGTCCGTCGGCGGGTCTGCCGGCAGCGGGAATTCGGGCTCGGGTGCCGGCACTGGTTCGTCGGCGCCGTGGAGTTTTTATCCGCGGGTGTTTGATACCCCCTGGCAGGCATGGGGCAACTGCCTCGTGCTCATCAACCGGGCGTCAACGTGTGGGCCGGGGACACCTTCCGCCATGACCCCCGCAGTAGCTCCCGTGAATGAGGTGGCCTATGTGGCGCCTGTCATCACCGTCGCCGACGTCGCCTCGTTTTCGCCCCAGCCACCCACGCTCACGACCGAGCCCAGTGGGTGGGCGATTGTTGGGTTGGAGAGCAACATGATCGCCGGAACGAGCACCCACGTGGTTTCTGGCCCGCTGCTGGGGGCTGCCGCCGAGGTACGGTTCACTCCCGCCCGCTTCGATTTCACCTACGGTGATGGTTCCTCGCGAGCGGCATCGTCACCCGGGTCATCCTGGGCATCGTTGGGCCTGCCCGAGTTCGCACGCACGGACACAAGTCATGCGTATGCACAAGCAGGCACGTTCCATGCCAGTGTTCGGGTGGGGTTCTCCCTCGAATATCGATGGGGAAATGGAGCGTGGACTCCCATTGACGGTCTCGCCTTCGGAACAGCTCCCGCCCAGGTCGTTCTCGCGCTGAATGCCGTGAATGTGCTGGTGACGGAGGCCTGCAAGCCCGGAATTACCGCTCCCGGCTGTTAGCCTTATTGTCGGCAATTCACGTGGCGATGACCGCATCGAAACACTCAGACGACACTCAGCCTGCTCATAGGATGTGTCCAGAATAAAAGTGGATGCTGGAGTCGCTCGGAAGGAGCAACCACATCATGTCTGAGACCCCTCTCACCCCCGAAACTCCCCAGAACGCAGACGTTCCCGCGAACACGGATCTACCCACCGAGGCGGTAGCCCCGAAGGTACGCAAGACTCCCGTTCGCAAAGAAGCCACTGTGACGCCTCCGGCGGACTACACGCCTCCTGCCGCGTCCGCTACAACAACCGCAACGCCGGTAGCAACCCCCGACGCGAAGCCCAGTGCCGCCGCGGGGATGCCCGCAGGCTCGACCAAGCCGGTCAACTACTACTTCCCACCAGCACCCACGGCGCCCGGAGCCGCACCGAGTTCCGCGAAACCCACCTATGCCGGAGTCACGCCTCCCGCTCGTACCCTTCCTCCCATTGGATCCGTTCCTCCCGGGGGAACCGTTCCTCCCGCCTTTGGAGGCCAGCCAGCAGCCAGCAGCCCCAAGCGTTCCATCACCTTGCCCGTTGTTGTCGCGATTGCCCTCGGGGCCGCCATCATCGGTGGCGGTTCGGGCGCCGGAATGGCCTTTTACTTCGCGGGACAAAATGGTTCGCCCACCGCGAGTGTGACGGCCCAAGGCATCACCATCAACGATTCCTCCAACGTCTCCACCGTCACGGCCGTCGCCGAGAAGGCATCACCCAGTGTTGTCACAATCTCCGTTACGGGTTCCACTGCCGCCGGCAGCGGATCGGGAATTGTCCTGAGCGAAGACGGCTACATTCTGACCAACAACCACGTGGCAACACTCGACGGTGCTACCGGCGACGCCACCATCCAAGTCCGCGACAACACCGGTCGCCTGTACACCGCGACCATTGTGGGCGCAGACCCCACGGTTGACTTGGCCGTTCTGAAGCTGGATGGCGCCACCAACATGACTCCCATCGAGTGGGGTGACTCCAGCAAGCTCAACGTGGGAGATGCCGCTATCGCTATGGGCGCCCCTCTCGGCCTGGCCGGAACGGTCACGACAGGAATCGTCTCGGCACTGAACCGGAGCATCCAAATCGCCAGCTCTGCGGTGCCCGAGGCCACAACTCCCGACCAGGGAACGACGCCCGATCAGGGCACCACTCCGGATGGTTCGGGACCCTTTGACTTCTGGAACTTCGACTTTGGTCAGGGCCAAGGCCAAGACGGATCGACCCCTTCCACCCCGGCTCCATCGGCGCCGTCGGCATCCATCTCCATTCCGGTTATCCAGACGGATGCTGCCATCAACCCCGGTAACTCGGGTGGCGCACTCTTGGATGCCAAGGGTCGACTGATTGGCATCAACGTTGCCATTGCCAGTGCGGGAAGTTCTTCCAGCGGGCAATCGGGCAACATCGGTGTGGGCTTCGCGCTCCCCTCGAACTTGGCCAAGCGCGTCGCAGAGGAAATCATTGCCACGGGCACGGCCACCCACGGCCTTCTGGGAGCTCAGGTTTCTGATGCCGCCAGCGCAAAGGGCAGCACCATCGAAGGCGCTCTCATCGAGAAGGCCACCGCCGGGGGAGCTGCTGAAAAGGCAGGAATCCGGGCTGGCGACGTCGTCACTCGTTTCAATGGCGTTCCCATCACCGATGCCAGTGACATCACTGCACAGGTTCGCACGATGGCCGCTGGGTCAAAAGTGGAGATCGAAGTGAACCGGGATGGCAAAACCCTCACAATTGAAGCCACGTTGGGCGGCCTCTAGGAGCAACGAGTTGGTACTCTGAAGACCAGCCTGTCTTCTAAGGACCAAATTGTCTGCTCTTGGCTCGGCGCCCATCGCGTCCTCCCCTCTGCCCGGCGTCTCCTATGTGATGCCGGTGCTCAATGAGGCAACCCACATTCGTGCCGCCGTCGAGAGCCTGCTGTCGCAAGACTATGCAGGCCCGATGGAGGTCACGCTGGCGCTGGGGCCGAGCACCGATGGCACTAACGACATTGTCGCTCAACTGCGAACCGAAGATCCGCGCGTGCATGTTGTTGCTAACCCGGCCGCTGCAACGCCGGTGGGAATGAATTTGGCCATCACGGCATCCGTTTACCCCATTGTTATTCGCGTGGATGCCCACTCTGTGCTTCCCACCGATTACACGCGGGTCGCCGTGGAGACGTTGCTTCGCACGGGCGCCGATAACGTCGGTGGCATCATGGATGCTCAGGGAACGACATCCTTTGAGAAGGCCGTTGCCCGGGCGTACGGAACGAAGGTTGGTTTGGGCGGAAGCCCATTCCACATCGGTGGCGAAGAAGGACCCGTGGACACGGTGTACCTCGGCGTTTTCAACCGTGAGAGCCTGCTGAAAGTCGGCATGTTCAACGAAGAGATTCGACGCGGCCAAGACTGGGAACTCAACCGCCGATTCCGTGAGGCCGGCGGTCTGGTGTGGTTCACCCCGGCACTCAAGGTGGTCTATCGCCCCCGCACGAATATGCGACAACTGTTGACCCAGATGTACTCCACGGGGCTGTGGCGTGGCGAGCTGACCCGTCGTTTCCCCTCCGCCAGTAGCCTGCGGTACTTCGTTCCACCGCTCATGGTGGTGGCGACGTTGGTGGGCGTTCTGGCCGGCTTAGGGGGGATCGTGCAGGTGCTTTACGGTTATCCGGCGCCAGCACTCCTGGGCTGGGTCGTGCCCGGCGTTTACGTTATTTTTGTCCTCGCATCGACGCTGGTTTATGGCCGCGGCTTGGGGGCTCGCGGGCCCGGGAACTTTGCCCTAGTCTTGCCCTGCATCCACTTTGCGTGGGGCCTTGGATTCATCATGAGTTACACCCGGCTGACGCCCAACATTGCAGCCCAGAACGGAAGGTAAACGATGTCACGTCCGACATCACTTTCTCAGCTGCGCAACATTACCCAGCCGCCAGAAGTGCGCACCCGTGCCAGCGCCGAGCACTGGACCGCTCACCTCTACCTGCGCGATCTTTCTCCCTATGTGACATGGATGCTGCTGAAGACCAGCATCTCCGCCAACGGCGTCACCGGCCTCATGATTCTCACCGGCTGGGCGACGGCAGCGGCGTTGCTCATCCCCGGTCTCTGGGGTCCTGCCCTAGCCGTGGTCTTGGGCCAGACACAGATGCTCATTGATTGCTGCGACGGCGAGGTCGCCAGGTGGCGCAAGACGAGCTCACCCGCCGGCCACTTTCTGGATGCCGTGGGCCACTACACGACAGAAGCGTTTATTCCTTTGGCGCTGGGGTTGCGAGCCGCTGGTTTCGGCACCGGTGTTCCCCTTGACTTTCGTTGGGTCACTTTGGGCGCTCTTCTCTCCCTCGTTCTCGTTCTCAACAAGGCGCTGAACGACCTCGTGCGCGTTGCTCGCGCCAGCTCGGGACTCCCCAAGCTCGCCGATGCCAAGGGTGCCAACGCCCCTCGCCCGGGTCTCGTCGCCCGGCTTCGTCGCGTCGCTCGGTTTCTGCCCTTTCACCGCCTCTACCACTCGGTCGAGCTCACTCTCATCACCTTCGTGGCAGCCCTTGTGGGCCTGGTGATCGGCTCGCTGGTGGCCAGCCAGCTCTTGGTGGCCATTTTGTTGCCGCTAGCGATTTTGGCCATCATTGGTCATTTTGTGGCCATCATGGCGAGTGATCGTGTCCGGCCGCAATAGCGCCGTGCGCCCGTTTCGAACCCCCCTCTACTCCGCAAACGGCTCCCTCCCCACCGTCGGGGTTGTCGTTCTCACCATGGGCCAGCGGCCGGCAGAACTGTCTCACGCTCTCGTCAGCGTTTTGGGCCAGCTGAACGTAAAGCTCTCCATCGCCGTCGTTGGTAACGGATGGCGCCCCACGGGTCTTCCCGCCGGCGTGACTGCCGTGCCTCTAGCCCATAACGTGGGGATCCCCGCGGGCCGCAATGCGGGCGTTCCCTATGTCACGGGGGACTACCTCTTCTTCCTCGACGATGACGCCAGCATTCCCGATCCTCATTTTCTGGAAACGGGAATCGCGAAACTCCAGGCAAACCGCCGAATTGGCGTGTTGCAGCCGCGCATCACCGACCCCACCGGTCGCCAAACTCCCCGGCGATGGATTCCGCGACTGCGCAAGGGAGCGGCAACAAAATCTAGCCACGTTTTTTCGTTGCTGGAAGCCGCGGTCCTGACCCGCCGCACACTCTTCGACGCCATTGGCGGATGGGGCGCTCCCTACTTCTACGCGCACGAAGGAATCGAGTTGGCGTGGCGCGTGTGGAACGCCGGTTACATCGCTTGGTACGCCGGAGATATGAGCGTCGCGCATCCGGTGACCAGCCCCACTCGTCACAACAGTTATTACCGAATGAATGCGCGAAACCGAGTCTGGTTAGCTAAACGCAACCTCCCTTGGATCCTCGTTCCGTTCTACGTTGGGTCCTGGACCGCTGTGCAACTGGTGCGGTGGACACGCAATCCTCGCGGGATAGCGCCGTGGTTCTCCGGCTGGGCCGAAGGGTGGCGCACGAACCCGGGTGGGCGAAAACCTCTTCGCCTGTCGACCATCGCCCGCATGACGGGTGCGGGCCGACCGCCCATTATCTGAGACAGGAAACGCCCCGGTAACTTCATCGGTTAAACTGAAATAATGGGTTTCGTTCAGGATGCGCGCAGAGCAGTCACGATTGGTCTCGACCTCGTGGCCCAGAGAAAAGCGCGCCGCACGGTGGCCCAGCGCCTCATCAAGCTCCCACCTCCCGAGCCTCACACCTACAAAATCGGCGTGTACTTCGCTGATGGCGCGGTCAATATGTATCAGGTGCGTCAGTGGTACAAGCCTCTGCTAGACATTTCTGAAAAGTGGCCCGTCGTCTTTTTGAGCCGCAACTCGACGGCCGCAGCCACTCTTTTTGAGGAGTCGCCGGTACCGGTTGCCTTTGTTCGTTCTGTTAAGACGCTGGAGAAGATGATTGCGGAGCAAGACCTGCGCATCATCTTGTACGTCAATCAGAACATGAAGAACTTTCAGATGATGCGCTACGGGCGTCGCTGGCACGTCTTCATCAACCACGGTGAGTCCGACAAGATGTACATGACGACGAATCAGTTTAAGGCGTATGACTACTCCCTGATTGCGGGGGATGCGGCCCGGGAGCGCCTCAGCAAGGTTCTCTGGGACTTTGACTTCGATAAGCGCGCCATCCCGATTGGTCGCCCTCAGGCCGACCACTATGGCGGTGTTCTCCCCTTTACGCCCGATGAGCGCGAGGTGGTGCTCTATGCCCCCACTTGGGAGGGTGACCGCTCCTCAGCGGCGTATGGATCGATTGTGAGCCACGGGGTCACCCTTGTCGAGGCGCTCATTGCTACTGGCCGCCATCGCGTTATTTACCGCCCGCACCCGCGCAGCGGAGTGGTGAACCATGCCTATGGCGAGGCCAACAAGCACATCATGAATCTTTTGGAGAACGCCAACCGAGACGATCCCGGCGCTCACCACGTTGTGGACCGCGGAGCCGAACTTGGGTGGCAGTTGAAGGCGGCCGATATGGCCATCGTTGATATTTCGGCCATGGTCTACGACCGACTGGCCGCGGGCAAACCGTTGATCATCACGCGTCCCGTTCACCCAGACGCTGCCATTGATGAGGGCGGCTATCTCAGCGCCTGCGAGTGGCTGACGGCCGAAGACTCCACCGACATCGTGACCCACATTGACACCCTCGAGCACGACCCGTCAGCGCAAGAGCGCCTGGACTATTGGTGCCAGCACTACTTTGGGGACACATCACCGGGGGCAGCCTCCGCAAAGTTTGACTCCGCAATTTCCCAGCTCATGAAGGAATGGGACCGGCACTCACGTCTTCACCAGGCGGACCTGCCCGTTCTTCTCGCCGAGCGTGAAGACGGCGATACTGCTACAGGCGACGAAGACTGAGTCTTACAGCGTCGGGTAGTCTTTGTTGTACTGCGCCAGAACCTCTTTGATGGGCGCATCCAGTTTCAGTGTTCCCTCATCGAGGTAGAGGCCGCGCGTGCAAAAACGTTCGAGGTCACGTTCATTGTGGGAAACGAAGAACAGCGTGCGCCCTCCGGCCAAGAGTTCTTCGATGCGCTTGTAGCACTTGGTTCTGAAGGCTTTGTCGCCGACAGCGAGCACTTCATCGACCAGCAGGATGGGCTCTTCGAGGCGGGAGATGACCGAGAACGCGAGCCGCACCTTCATGCCGCTAGAGAGATGCTTGTAAGGAGTCTCGAGAAAATCCCCGATTTCGGCGAAATCGATGATTTCGGCAAACCGTTGCGTAACTTGAGCCTTGGTCATGCCGTGCAAGCCTGCGGTGAGGTAAACGTTGTCGCGCACGCTGAGGTCGTCAACGAACCCACCGGTAATTTCAATCAGGGGAGCAACGCCGGCTTTGACCGTGACCGTGCCTTCATCCGCCATCAAGACGTTGGCCACAAGTTTCAGCAGAGTCGACTTTCCCTGACCATTGCGACCGACGACACCGATGGCTTCCCCGGGGGACACGTCGAAACTCACGCCCCGCAAAGCCCAAAACTCTCCGGGGCGGGTGCGGCGCGCGCTGGAAGAAAGCAGATCCTTGAAGCTGCGGCGCCCGCGAATGTTGCGCCGAAAACGGATGCCGAGATCCGTGACCGAAATGACGGGGCCCACTAGATCTCCTTCAAGACGGATCGCTGGCAGCGGGAAAAGACCCACATTCCTAGGCCGAGGAAGGCGCAGGAGATGAGGGCCGAGATGCCAATGACAGACCAGTTGAGCTCGGTGGGAAAGAATGCTGCGCGGTACAGGCTGAAGATTCCGGCCAGAGGGTTGAAGGCCGCCCATGGCTGCGCGGCAGCGGGGAGGTCTGCAAAGTCGTAGACGATGGGGGAGGCGTAGAAGAGAAAGCGCAGAACCAGCTTGACGGCCCGCTCGAGGTCTCTGAAGAAAACCACCAGGGGAGCCACTATGAGACCGATGCCCACCGTGAGAACAGCCTGCAAGAGAATTGCCAACGGGAAGAAGACAACCTCCCACGAGAGAGTTGCTCCGGCCAAGACGGCAAAAATCGCCAGTACCGGCAGGGCCAGCAGAAACTCGAAGCCTTTGCCTAGGACGATGCTGTTGACCCAGATGGTGCGGGGGATGGAGGTGGAACGCACGAGTTTGGCCGACCGAGTGAAAGCTTTGGTGGCGTCGGAGACGCTGCCGTTGAACCACATCCAGGGCAAGAGGCCCGCCAGCAGAAAGACGATGTACGGCTCAGCGCCAGCGGTCCGCTGGAACACCTGGGTGAACACGAACCAGTAAATGACAGACATGATGAGCGGATCGAGGACAGACCAGACGTAGCCCAGAACGCTCGTTGAATAGCGAACCTTGAGATCACGGGCCGTCAACAGCCAGAGGGCATGGCGATAACGCGCGAATGCTGATCGCCTAAACGGCGACTGCTCCAGTGAACTGCTCACGAATAACGGACCCTAGGGGAGGATAGCCACCCGTTTCGGTACTAAACGTAGAGGTTTGCTCGCTCGAGGTCTTCAGCGAAATCGATCTCCACGGCATACAGATCTGAGATGTCTACCGGCTCAATAAGCAGGTTGTCCTGCTCAATTGCCAACTCTAGTCCGCGCTCGAAGTAATCTTGGTCGTTTACCCGCGTGAGGTGGTGCAGGAGTGTCGCTTTGTCAGCGCGAGAAATGTAGTTGATGCCAACGGCTTCGCCCAACCCGCCCACGACGGTCTTCGACAGCGCCTTGATAAAGCCCTCAGCCGTCGTCGTGTACTTGACCTCTTCGTCGGAGACGGAGGAGGTGTTCACGCTGACGAAAGACTGCTCCCGGCGAATCGCCTCGTGCGCGCGGGTGAGCGCCTCGGGGTCGAACACGACATCGCCATTCATCCACAGAACTCCACCGGTGGAAGAAGCGCGCAGGGCCCGCATCAACGACTTCGAGGTGTTGGTGGTGTCGTACTGCTCGTTGTAGACGAAAGAGACGTCGGGGAAAGCTTCAATGATGTGCTCAAGTTTGTAACCAACAACGACGGTAATGGCGGCGCTTTCGCCGAAGACAGAGCGGATGTTGTCCATCTGCTGCTTCATGATGGTGCGACCATCGGCAAGTTCAGTGAGGGGCTTTGGCAAGGAACGGCCGAGACGGCTTCCCATTCCTGCGGCGAGGATAACAACCTGTGTTGTCATAGTGATTTTCTCCTTGGGTGATTCGAACGGTTCCACCTCGGGAGAGGGCGGCCGTAAAGACGTGCATTTACGACACCCCGTTATGTCTTCTGAAAGTTTACCGGGAGTTAACCTTAAATTTCCAATCATTTGCTGGTGTCGTTGTCATTTCGTAATCTCTTCCTCAGGATTCTTTCAGACTTCTGAAACGCACAATCGAGGCGCAAAGCTCGTAGAATTGCGGCATGAGAGCATCAATTTCTGACGGTTCGCCCCTTGAGGGTGGAGGGGGCATCGCCACTCTTGACCGTGAGTTGGAGGAACTCCTCCGCAACGAGCAGTTGGACGAAGGCGACCACGATCGCTTCTCTCATTACGTCAAAAAAGACGACATCCTCAAGTCCGCATTGTCAGGGAAACCCGTAAAGGCTCTGTGCGGCAAGAAGTGGACCCCGGGGCGCGACCCCGACAAGTTCCCCGTATGCCAAAGCTGCAAAGACATCTACGAGAAGATGAAAGATGAATAGAAATGCCCCCATCGGCATTTTTGATTCAGGCGTTGGCGGGCTCACGGTTGCCCGCGCCATCCGTGATTCCCTTCCCCATGAATCGTTGACGTACATCGGGGATACGGCGCACTCGCCTTACGGCACCAAGTCCATTGCTGACGTTCGTACTTTTTCGTTGAGCGTCTTGGATCAGCTGGTGGATCAAGGCGTCAAGATGCTGGTCATCGCCTGCAACACCGCCAGCGCTGCCATGTTGCGCGATGCCCGTGAACGTTATTCAGTACCCGTTGTCGAGGTCATTCAGCCGGCTGTTCGCGGGGCATTGGCTGCCACCCGAAACAACCGCATCGGGGTGATCGGCACGACGGCCACCATCAACAGCATGGCCTATGACGACGCATTCGCCGCCGCTCCGCATCTCGAGCTCTTCACTCGGGCTGCTCCGCGTTTTGTCGAGTTTGTGGAAGCGGGCCAGACCAGCGGGGCTGATGTCCTTCGGGTCGCCCGCGACTATCTGCAGCCGCTGATTGACGCCGATGTTGACACGCTCGTCTTGGGCTGCACGCACTATCCCTTTCTGCGCGGCGCGATTGCGTATGTCATGGGGGAGGGTGTGCGGTTGGTCTCCAGCGATAACGAGACCGCTAAGGACGTCTACCGAGAGCTCGTGAACCGCGAGCTTGACCGCGTTTCCCCCACCCCTCCGGTCTACCGTTACGAAGCCACCGGCGCCAACGCCGAGGAATTCATCCGTCTGGCCAGACTCTTCCTGGGGCCCCAGGTGGAATCCGTTGATTACACGCCCACCGGCGTTATTACCCTCCCCCTGCTAAAAGAAAGCACCCCATGACTGACACCACCCCCCGGGTAGACGGCCGCGCCAACGACGAACTTCGTCCCATCACCATTGAGCGGGGGTGGAGTGACCAGGCGGAAGGGTCGGCCCTGATTTCCTTTGGTCGCACGAAGGTGCTCTGCACTGCTTCCTTCACCAATGGCGTACCACGATGGATGGCTGGTAAAGGCAAGGGCTGGGTCACCGCCGAATACGCGATGTTGCCCCGCGCCACGAACTCCCGCACCGACCGGGAATCAATCAAAGGAAAAATCGGCGGACGGACCCACGAGATTTCGCGCCTCATCGGCCGCAGCCTCCGTGCCGTCGTCAATATGAAAGCCCTCGGTGAGAACACCATCGTCATTGACTGCGACGTGCTGCAGGCCGATGGTGGAACTCGCACGGCTGCCATCACCGGCGCCTATGTGGCGCTCGCCGATGCTATTGAGTGGGGGCGCGAGCACAAGTTCATCGGGCAAAAGGCAGAGCCGCTCATCGACAGCGTGGCCGCAGTATCGGTCGGCATTATCGCCGGGACGCCGATGCTCGATTTGGCTTACACGGAGGATGTCCGGGCGGAGACCGACATGAACGTCGTTGTCACCGGCCGCGGACTCTTCGTCGAGGTGCAAGGCACTGCGGAGGCAGCACCCTTCGACCGTCGCGAACTGGATGCTTTGCTCGACCTTGCCCTCGGGGGCGCTGTCGACCTGACGCTGCTGCAGAAGCACGCCCTTGGACGCGACGCCTGATGGTTCACGGTTCCACTGAGCCACGCACCTTCGTTCTTGCCACGCACAACCAGCACAAAGTTGCCGAGTTTGAGGCAATGCTGGGGACGTCGGCAGGATCACCTCACGGCGGAATCCACGTTGTCTCGTATGACGGCCCCGAGCCCATCGAGGACGGCGCCAGCTTCACCGAGAACGCGCTCATCAAGGCGCGAGCGGCCGCAGCTCACACAGGCCTGCCGGCCCTCGCCGACGACTCGGGAATCTGCGTCGACATTCTGGGGGGTGCTCCCGGCATCTTCTCTGCTCGCTGGGCAGGCGCTGCCCGCAGCGACACCGACAATGTGAAGCTCTTGCTGGAGCAACTCTCCGATGTGCGCGATGCGGATCGCGGAGCTCACTTCACGTGCTCCATCGCCATCGTGATTCCGGCGACCGACGACGCCCCGGCCCTCGAAGCAGTCGTGTCGGGCAACTGGCCCGGCCACATTGCACGCGAGGTGCGTGGAGAAAACGGCTTCGGCTACGACCCCATCTTCATTCCTGCCGGAAACATCGTTTCGTCGGCCGAGCTCCCTCCAGCCAAGAAGAACGCACTGAGTCACCGGTCACGCGCCCTCAAGGCGCTCGCCGACCTACTCGCCTCCGGCAAGCTCGGTATCTAGTTCGATCGCCGGCTAACCACGGTTTCAGCTTCACTGGTGACACCTCAGGACGACGCCGTCACCATCACGTGCAGTAAGGGGTTAACACCCCTTAGGG
>Ga0114978_10001712_pt1 | contig 18392 bp, 14 predicted proteins | sample S_140212_EF_Meta_FD_87027 | JGI IMG/M metagenome (GOLD analysis project Ga0114978, IMG submission 87027) | Freshwater microbial communities from Lake Simoncouche, Canada to study carbon cycling - S_140212_EF_MetaG | ecosystem: Environmental > Aquatic > Freshwater > Lake | place: Lake... | reverse complement strand
GTCGTTTTAGAGTTTATGGTTTTAGGCTCTTTTTCTTGCCGAGAACACGTTGCATTTGAGGAGCCACAAAGGGGGGCACGATTGCCGCGAGAACGACAAAAAGCCCTGCTGCGAGCATAATATTCTGGGGCGCACCCCACGAGTCTTGAGCAAGAGTAAAGGGCGATGCTGAGACCATACCGCCTCCGCTCGTGCCACCGGAAACAGGGTTGCCATACTCGTCCACAGCCCCTCCGGCGGCATCGGCCGAACCGCCCGTTCCCCCATCGCTGCCCGTGCCACCGGAGGCACTACCGCCATTGCCGGAACCGGAGACGGCTGTCTCGGTTCCTGCCGCGCCACCGGTACCGGTGGTGCACTGGTCCGGGCCCTTTTTGTCACAGGCCGCGGGTTGAGGAGCCGTCTGAGCAAGGAGGTTGTTATTGGGGTCTTCACCAGGCTTGAACGTTGGGTTATTGCAGCTGGTCGGGTCAAAGGCCGCGACAGCAGTCCCCGGGATTCGTGCCACCTGGGTGAAGCCCGCGATAACTAAGTTCATCGGCAGAGGAGAGTACCCCAGATCCGCCGCCTGCTGTTGCCCCTCGCAGAGCATGTACTTCGCGAAGGTCGAGAGCGTCTTGCCTTTACCGGCGGTGAACACCCCACCGACAGCCGTGGGAACAATCATGTACGAGTAGCTTGACATGGGATACGTGCGGGGGTCCGCGTTATTGTAAACGCCATCCAGAATCTGGGTCAGATCGGGCGCAATCTGGGCTTTCAAGAGGGCAACCGCAACCGAGTTGGCTGTCGGTTCCACGTAGTAACCGGCGGCGTTGAGTACCTTCGCCACCGGAAAGCCCGCTTGCATGGCGTAGGAATACTCGACGTAGGTGATGGCACCCTCGCCATAGTTCTGACTGACGTAACCAGCGACACCCGAGGAGCCGCTCTGGTACTTGAAGTTGGGAAGCGTGGGGTACTGGGACGTCATGCCCGTCGTCCAGATGGACGGATACTGCTTCGACATCCACAACGTGAACTGGGCCGTAGATCCCGAACCATCGGAACGAACGACAGGAGTGATTCCCTTATCAGGCATGGCAAGGCCCGGGTTATCGGCGGCGATGGCGGCGTCGTTCCAGTTCGTAATGGTGCCTTTAAAAATCTTGGCAATCGTGTCACCACTCAGGCGCAGGTTGGATACCAGCTGGCCGCCAATTTTGAGGTTGTACATGAGAGAGGTTCCACCGGCGACGATAGGCATATAGGCGTAACCGCGGGGCGGCACTTCCGCCGGAGATCCATCTTCGGGATTGGCTTGGAAAGGGATCTCGCTGACCGCGTAGTCAACAGTGCCAGCGATGTAGTCGCGGCGACCAGCTGACGAACCAGTTCCGGAATAGTTGACAGTCATGCCGTAGTTGGAAGCCACGTTCTTGCGCCACTGATCGAGGGCGTTCTGCGACCACGTGGAGCCAGTGCCGGTGATGGGGTCATACGTCTCAGCCTGAGCTGACGTTGCACCAGAAAACGCCAGCGCGCCTGCAAGAAAAACTCCCAGGCTCAGGCTCACCAAACGGCGCCCGCGGGGAATTAACGAAATCGAACGTGGCGAACTCACGAGAGTGTCTCCTTGGGTCCAGGGGAAGAAGGAACAGAGGTTGTTGTTGCCTGCGCAAGTTCACGAGCGCGCTCTCGACGGGCCGCGGAAATGGTGAATCGCATCGCGTCACGACCTGAACGGTCGACGGCAGCTCGCTGTTGCCGAACCGAAAGTTGACCGGGGCCGCGTCCACCAAACACGCGCGCCAGAGCGAAGAGGGTCAGCACGAGAAGCAGAAGAACGGCGGCCGTACCGAATCCACGCGCAATCATGTTGGGTTCCGGCGAGCGCACAAAGGCGAAAACCTGAAGAGGCAGCGAAATCATGGGGCCATCGAACGGATTGAGGTTCATGACGGCGGTCACCCCCGAGGTGAGCAAGACGGGCGACGTTTCGCCGATGCCACGCGCTGTGCCGAGAATGACGGCGGTCACGAGGCCCGAGCGAGCCGTTGGCAACACGACGTGCCAGACGGTGCGCCACTTTGTGGACCCCAGCGCGTAGGAGGCCTCGCGAAGATTTCCCGCCACTAGACGCAGCACGACATCCGAAGCCCTAATGATGATGGGGAGCATCATGACCATGATGGCCATGGCGGCCGCGAAACCGGAACGTTGGTGGGTGATGAGTGTGATGATGGCGGCGTAGACAAATAGGCCGGCCACAATGGAGGGCAGCGCCGTCATGGCGTCCGAGATGGTGCGCACGAAGCGGGCGAACTTGCCGCCGATTTCGTTGAGGAAGACAGCGGTCGTGATCCCCAGCGGCACCGCAAGCGACAGGGCCATGCCGATTTGCATGAGCGTTCCCAGGATGGCGTGCGAAATACCACCGACGGTGAGGGGATCGAGAGGCCCGGCGAGCTGCATGGTGTCAAAGAAGAAGTTTGCGTGCGGCAGGGCTTCTTGACCACGAATGAGGGTGTAGATGACGACGAATAGGAGCGCGCCAATCAGAATGACCGCTGCGGAATACAGCAACGAAATCATGATGCGGTCTTTAACTTCTTGACCGTCTGCTTTGAGCGACACGAGTACGGCGTAGAAACCAAGGAACCCGATGAAGGCGATGACGGCCCAGCCAACTTGACCCGTCAGGGGGGCGAACCAGCCGAAGAGGAGAATGGCCACGGAGACTCCGGCTGCCGCCGCGCCGAAGACGTTGAAGCGTTCCTCGAGCGGGGTGCCGTGAATGTGGCGTCGTTCGCCCGTTTCAACACCGTCAGCGTTGGGGATGAAGGTGCGAGCACGCAGGTTGACAGTACCGTCATCGCGCAGGCTCTCCACAAACGCGGTTGAGGGCGGTGCCAAGGGATCGATCGTCAGGGGCACCACAACGGGTGTAGCCAGCGAGGATGTTTGGGCTTCGGGCGTTCCCGGGGTTCCGGGGGTTGCCGCTTCAGGAATGAGGGTCATGGTTAGCCACTCTCCGCTCCGGAGCGCGAGCGCGCCACGATTGACGAGGCCGTGAAGTTAATCGCGAGCGTAATAAGGAACAAAACAAGGCCTGCTGCCATGAGGGCCGACAGGCCGAACTGGCTGGACTCCCCATATCGCAAGGCGATGAGGGAGGAGACCGAGTTGGTGCCGGTCTTCAGCAACTCCCAGTTAATGACGAAGATGGGCGAAATAATCATGTAAACGGCGATGGTTTCACCGAGAGCACGACCCAAGCCAAGCATGACCCCACCGATGATGCCGCCCTTACCGAAGGGCAGAACAACGGTTTGGATCATTCCCCAGCGCGTCGAGCCCAAAGCCAGAGCACCTTCGCGCTCCCCCATTGGCGTCTGGGAAAAGGCCTCGCGCATGACAGAGGTCTGCGTGGGGACAACCATGAGTCCCACCACGATTCCGGCAATGAAAGCGGATGACGTGAAGGCGCTGGCCTCCGTTGCCAGTTCACCAGCCGCATTGGTAACGCGAAAAATGGGAATCCACCCAAAATTGGTCGAGATCCACTGCGACACCGGAATCACGTTGGCCTGCAAGTAGAAGACGCCCCACAGCCCGAAAATGACGCTAGGCACGGCGGCCATCAAGTCAACAAGAGTGATGAGCGCCGTTTTCACCTTGGGTGTAACGATTTCGGAAATGAGGAGGGCGGCACCGAGAGAGAGGGGCACCGAAACGCACAAGGCGATGATGGCAATCGTGATGGTGCCGAACAAAACTGCGGCAATACCGAACTTCTGAGTTTCTGGCGACCACTCTTGCTCCGTCAGAAAAGAAAAACCAGCGACACTGAGCGCATCCGTTGCACGCAGCGTAAGAAAGATACCCACCGCCAGCATGATGCCCACGGTTGCCATTCCGGCACCGTACGAGACATTACGAAAGACGGAATCAGAACGCGACGGCTTCGAAACGAGGCTACGACGCCCCGCAATAGGTTCGTGACTCTCCTCGCGTTCGGGCTTTCTCTCAGCCTCGAGCACAGGGGTGCGCGAATTCGCGATGAGGGCATCCTCAATCGATTGAAACCGGCTATCTTCGGACAATGTTTACCTCGCTCAAGTCAATATTGTGCCGACACAAAGTGAACTAGAGGTTGCCGAAGCATTGATGCTAGATGGATTGTAGATTCACCGTTGATGAGTTTAGGGCGATGCTGGCGGAGTGGTAGAAGGCAATCCCGTGGGAGTAACCGTCGGGCTCGGTGACGAGGATGGCGACGGTGCGGCAACGGGCGCCATGACAACGGTGACCGACGCCCCCAAAAGAAGGGAAGCCCCGACACTCGGGGAGGATTCCATGACGCGCCCTGGTTGCGGCCCTTGGCCGGGAGAGGTCGTGATCACAACGGTAAACCCGGCCGCATGCAGGAGAGCAATAGCCTCGGCTTGGGTTGCTCCAATAAGAGTCGGCACGCGGTTGAACCCCGAGGAAATGACGATGGTGACTGCTGAGCCCGGCAACACAAGTTCGCCGGCAGCCGGAGAGTAGGAAATCACTGTCTCTGCAGCGAGCGACGAATCCTCTACTCGTTCCTCCGCAATGCGCAGGCCGGAGCGAGCAACGACAATTCGTGCGGCCGTAATTTGCGAGCCAGAGAAGGACGGAACGTACATCATTGCGGGTCCGTCAAAACCCGTTGACGTTTCCGAAGGGGCCGGTGCGGGGGCAGGAGTGCCCGAATCCCCCGTGGGAATAGCGGTGGTGCTGGCACCGGCCGAGACCACGCTGACACCGACGATGGCGGCCAACAGCGTAGGGACGACCACGAGCCAGAATGAGCGTGCCGAACGGCGGCGGCCGGTAGCCGCATCGCGAACGGTCTGGCCACTCTTGGCAGGCTTGACAACTCCCCACTCACCACGCGCCGAACCCGATTGCCCGGTCATGATTAGCGCCGTGCGATTTCCGTCCTCGGAAACTATCGTTCGCGGCAGAACACGGGTGCGACCCTCGTCAGGGGTGATCTCCCGCGTAAGTCCGGCGATGTCAATGTCTGTCGTGATCTCAGCGGACCGCTTCAGAGCAACGGCAGCAGCATGAATGGATGCCCTGAAGTCCGCCACGGTTCCGTAACGGCTGACCGGCGCCTTGAGCATCGCGCGCACAACGATGCGGTCGATGGCCGCTGAGACCTCTGGCCGAGTGACCGATGGGACCGGGGGCGGCAAAACGGCATGAGCGTGCAACGTCTCTTCGTGGGTGTGGGAGGGAAATGGCGGTTGCCCGGTCAGCGCGTAATAAAGAACGCAGCCCACTTGGTAGAAATCACCGCGCGCATCCACACCGTTACCGCGGGCCTGTTCCGGAGAAATATAGTTGGCGCTTCCCACCACACCCGCTTTTTCTCCTTTTCTGCCAGGCGTCGCCTTTCGCAGCACATGAGTGCCAAGGGCAGGTTCTCCCGCGACGTCCACAAGCCCGAAATCAATGAGGCGAACGCCACTCGACGAAAGAAGTCCCTGGTCATTCGCTTCGACCATGATGTTATTGGGCGTTACGTCGCGGTGAACAAGCCCCGCCTCGTGAATTGCTGACAGGGCCGCCAAAATCCCATCCGCAACGTCAAGAGCCTCGGCAGGCGACGGAAGGCTGACCGTTTCGACGAACTCAGTCAGACTCATCCCGGGAGCGAACTCCATCGCAATCCACGCACGATTTTTCTTGCGGGGATCGTGAATACCAAAGTCGAGCACTCCCGAGAGGTTGGGATGTTTCACATCGGCGGTTATCCGTGCTTCCTCGAGGAACGCTGCGCGAAGATCGGCCGTCTGAGAGAACTGGGGGTGCAAAATTTTCAGCGCTACGCGCTCGCCGGTGGTGATATCGGTCGCCGAATACACGGATGCGGATGCTCCGCTACCCAGGAGCCCTCCGAGCTGGTAGCGCTCGGAGATGAGTCCGTGATCTGGTGACGTCATGATCCGGCCTCCTCGGCATAAGAATTCGCCATTGCCGCGACGCCGTCGACGTAGGACTCCACGTGGTTATACGCAAAAATTGCCGTGCGCCAGCCGTCGACACCAGAAAGGTCGCCGTAATGGCAGAGGTAGCGGGCGGTACTGAGGGCAGCGTCATCGATTTGTTGCGGGTCATTCACGCCATCGCCGTTGCCGTCGGCACCCCACCGCTCCCAGGTGGCCGGGATGAATTGCAGGGGCCCAACGGCACGGTCGAAAAGGTTATTCCCGTCGAACTCGCCCCCATCGGTGTCCGTCACGGCAGCGAAGGCGGAGCCATCGAGAAGTGGGCCGTAAATGGGGGGCTGGGTGACACCATTCGCCATGATGGCAGAGCCCGCATGCGTGCCATGGCCAGATTCGACAGCGCCAATGGCGGCAAGGGTCGTCCAGGTGAGGTGACACGATTCCTGTTCGGCGTTGACCGCAACCGTCGCGCCGGCATATCCAATGAGGGCGCGCGGCGGAATTCCGGTCGCCGCCGCCGCTGTTGCTGCCCACTCGGGTGACACCTTCTGAGCGTTGCCGCCGGGAAGTGCCGCGAGCTCGGCTGTGGGAGCCCCGTCGACTGCCGGTGCGAAGTTTGGCGAGAGAACCACGGGAGAACCCGAAATTGTCGATTGCGAAAAAGTGCCCGCGCGGGCATCCGGTTCATGGACGGCAAAGAATCCAATGAACATCCACAGGGCGCAGCCGACAAAGACAGCCATCATGGCCCAGAGTCCGATGCGCGCGAGGGTACGAGTAGTCACTGCATAACAATGGAAGGGGCGCGTTACCGCCAGTTTGCCGGAACCTAGACGGCAGGTGTACTAAAACCCTAACTGTGGGTGAACTATCCCGCAGCGCGGCGGCGGCGCAGTGCGGCATCGAGGTCGATGTGACCCGCGTCGGTGTCGTTCACGATGCCCATGCTGGCGAAACGGCCGGCCAGCGTTGACGTGGTAGGGGCCTGTCGGACGCTCTCGGGAGCAGCCTGCGGTCCTCGCTGCAGGCCCGAAGGCGCAACCTGCGCTGATACCTGCGCTGATACCTGCACTGGGACCTGCGGACGGATGTCGCTCACGCCAACCCGAGCGGCAGAATCCGAGACGCGAATAGTCGAGCTGACTCCCCCCGCCGTGCGAAGTCGTTCGATGAGGGCAGATTCGGCCCCCGAGAGGCGAAGGCGCTCGGCGGCAGCTTGAGACGCGATAACCGCGGCCGCAATCGAGCCCTGCGAGAGGTGCATGGGGCGGGGCAACGCGGTCGGCGTCCAACGGCGCGAATCAACCTCTGCGCTCACCGGCGCATGATCGGCAAAAGCTTGGGATGTCAATCCTGTTGCGTTCATCCGACGAGCGTTGACGGCAACGGTTGCCGACAGCTCATTCTGAACAATGATGGCCACGGCAAAGGCAACACACGAGAGTGCCAGAAGCTGCCAGCCCTGGTTCGTGAGCATGAACGAGGTGCCGGTGGCGATACCGATCACGGATGCCAACAAGACAGTGCTCACCAGCAGACGCTGACCGCGGCGCCGAGCCTTGGCGCGAATTCCGGTGTCGTCGTAACCAATGGCGCGCGCGGTCGCCGCGCGAAGCTGAACCCGGGCATGATTCTCCGCATCGCGCAACAGCCGCTTCTGTTCAGCGACCCCGCGAGCAGAGGCCTCGACCCGCATTTCGGCGGGAAGAACACTCGTTTCGGCGAGGGCGCGAATTGTTTGCTGCATGCGCACGGCGTTACGTTCGGTGGCATCAAACGTGCGGCGGCGCAGCCACGTGGGGATGAGGTACACAATCCACAGGGTCGCGGCAATGGCAAAAACCAGTCCGCCGCCGAGAAAGTCACCACTCATTGTTCCAAGGTACGAGAGATAGTGTCCCCCACGCTTTAAGGGTGTGGGCGTGTTGGTCTTAGAGAGAGTCGGTTCCGGAGGCGGCCGCAGCGATATCACTCGCCGGAATGTGCGTGGCTCCCACGGGAACATTTCCGCTCTGCCAACGCTGCAGCACCCCGCTCGGCACGTCTTCGCTCGTCAAAGCGAACGAAAAATGATCCCGCCAGTCGCCATTGATGTGGATATACCGTCGACGCAAGCCTTCATACCGAAACCCGAGTTTCTCCACGACCCGCAGCGAGGCAGCGTTCTCTGGCCGGATGCAGATCTCCATTCGGTGCAGGTTCAACCTGCGAAAACAGTAGTCCGTCGCCAGAGCCACAGCCGTGGGAGTCACCCCGCGCCCCGCAGCACGCTCCGAGACCCAGTACCCCAACTGCGCCGACGAGAGCGACCCCATGACGATGCCCGACACGTTGAGTTGCCCGATAAGTTCGCCGTCGAGCTCGATGGCAAAGGGTAACGCTCCCCCAAAGCGGGCGGCGTTCAATAACGAACGGATGCTCGCCTTGGTATCAAAAGAAATGAAGCTTTGCGGTGTGGTCGCCTCCCACTTTCGCAACCACGCCCGATTGAGCATGAGTTCATGTTCAAGCTGCTTGGCGTCGCGGGGGCGGATCCCCCGAATAGTGATTCCCCCACTGGAGAGTTCGGGAATGTTGGCGGTCACGATCTCACCCTACTTCTTGGGCGCAGGGAGTGGTGCAGGGAGTGAAGCGACATAATCAACCAACCACTGCGTGAAATCTTGCCCCAAGTCTTTGCGATGCGAGGCAATTTGCACCACGGCCTTCAGATACGACAGACGATCCCCGGTGTCGTAGCGTCGACCGGAGAAAACGATGCCGTAGACCCCACCGGCGATACTGGGATCTTCGGCGAGGACCGCCAGCGCGTCCGTCAATTGAATCTCGCCCCCGCGACCCGGCTTCGTCTCGGCCAAAACGTCGAAGACCTCAGGTTGCAAAATGTAGCGCCCGATGATGGCGTAGTTGGAGGGTTGTTCCCCCAGATCTGGCTTCTCCACCAGTCCCGTAATGCGAACCACACCATCTTTCTCGGTGGGTTCAATCGACGCGACACCGTAGCTGGAGACCAACTCATCAGGCACCTCCATGAGGGCCACAATCGTCGCACCGCGCTTCTTGTGTTCGGCAATCATTTGTGACAGAAGATCAAACTCCTCATCAATGATGTCATCGCCGAGGAGCAACGCGAAGGGCTCACGGCCCACGTGCATGGCCGCCTTCGAGACCGCATGACCCAGCCCCAGAGGGTCTCCCTGGCGCACGTAGTGAATATCGGCAAGATCGGTGGAATGCGTCACCTTCGTGAGACGCGAAGCATCACCCTTTTTGCGAAGAGTTGCTTCCAGCTCGAAGGCACGGTCAAAGTGGTTCTCCAGAGCATTTTTGTTGCGCCCCGTAATCATCAAAATGTCGACTAGGCCCGCTTTGACCGCCTCTTCGACAACGTACTGAATGGCCGGCTTATCGACTACCGGCAGCATCTCTTTGGGCAGGGCTTTCGTTGCGGGCAAGAACCGCGTTCCGAGACCGGCTGCGGGAATAACGGCTTTTGTCAGTGGGAGAACCATATATTGAGTCTAATCATCGAAGGTGACACGGCTTGGATTTGGCCTCAGCTCGGTGAATTAGACTGGAGCCATGCCTGACGAGATGGTTTCCGCAAAGAGAGCCCTTCGGGCAGACATCCGGGAACGCCGCCGAGCGATGCCGGAACACGAGCGTGAGGCTGCCACGCAGCGCATGACCGAGCACCTCAAGAACCTCGTCGCCGCGCGCGGCATTAAGAGCTTGTCCTGCTACCTCGCTGGCCCCACGGAGCCGGAGACGCGCCCCTTCCTTACCTGGGCCTTCGAGCAGGGAATCCGTGTGTTGCTTCCCGTTTCCCGCGATGATGGTCTCCTTGACTGGGCTGTTGCCAACGGCACGGACGAAGAGAATGAAGGCCTCCATGGCCTCCCCGAACCGACGGGCGAACTTCTCGGCCCCATTGCCGTCAACGATGTTGACCTCATCCTTGCCCCCGCATCGGCGGTCGATCGAAGCGGCACGCGCATGGGTTGGGGTCGCGGTTATTATGACAAGACGCTCGGATCGATGGATAAGCGGCCTCCCGTCTACGCGATCATTTTTGATGACGAACTCCTAGATGATCTCCCCCGCGAAATCCATGACCAACCCGTCGACGGCGTCGTTACCCCCTCGGCGCTCATCACGTTCTAGCGTTTCTTCCCCGCGACACCCGCAACACCTGCAAAACCCGCGACACCCGCAACACCTGCAACACCCATCAATTCGCTTTCAAACATCCGGAGATTCCTCGTGCCAACCTATTCCTACCGCTGCACCGAATGCGACAACGCGTTCGACATTCAGCAGGCACTGAGCGAAGATTCCCTCACCGTGTGTCCCGCCTGCAACGGCAAGTTGCGCAAAATCTTCGCCATGGTGGGCGTGACATTCAACGGATCGGGCTTCTACCGCACGGACTCTCGGGCCGCCTCGGGCTCCTCCGGAAAGCCGGCAAAGTCGTCACAAACGAGTTCCTCCGGTTCCTCTAGCTCTGGAACCACGGGGTCTTCCACTCCGGCCGCAGCTCCGTCGAGCCCGTCTAGTTCTTCGGGTTCGTCCAGCTCCTAGCGCCGGATTGCAGAACTGCCTGCGGTGCTTTTCGCGGTCTGGCTAACCCCAGTGGGGTGGCTTGTCGCGCCGCAACTGCTCATCATTACTGTTCGAGCCGCTCCCCGAGTTTTTCTCCGACGTTCGCTCGCCCCAATTTTCTGGGCGATCACGCTCGGGCGTCTCGGTGTCGGAGCTTTTCGGGTTCTCTGTGGAACCGGGTTGCTTCCAGCTGACTCGACGCGAAACTCGCGCCTTCTTTGCCGCCGTCGGTGATGCGGCTGACTCTGACGCTGACGCCGATGGGGAAGACCCTGGGGATACGGGAGTTTCGTCCTTAGGCATGAGCGGCGGCCCGCCGCGGCAAAATGATCGGGCCCGTCGACACCTCGTCTTCGGTGACGGCACCGATCAGCGTTGCAATCCGTGTCGCCACGGCCTCGGGGTCGGCGAACAACTCGAAGCTGTGCACGCGAAGGTAGTGCCAGCCGAGGCGGCGCAACATGTCGGGGCGCAGCCGCAGTGACTCTCTCAGGCTTCCCCGGCCCAGCAGAGCGTCGGTCTCGACGGCAACGGCACGACCCTCGAAGGCCGCGGCCAAGGCAATCTCGCCGCCGTGGTTGAGCGACACCGTCAGGCCGCGCGAGCGCAGACGTTCGGCGAGTTCAATGAGCATCGGCTCGGCATTCTGATCATCGCTCACAAAAGAAATCTCGCGGTCCGTCTCGGAGAGCACCTCGGCGAGCGCCCGCATGCCTCCGCTGAGGCGGCTCTCTTCGATGTCGCCGGGGCGGAAACAGGAGACGATTTCCATCGATCGGCGCGCGCGCGTCATTCCCACGGCGAGAAGGCGTTCCCCGCCGGGCTTGGCCAGAGCGCCAAAGTCAGAGAGGAGCCGACCGTGGGGAGTGCGACCGTAGCCGAGCGAGAAGATTACGCGGTCGCGACTTTGGGCCACGGCCTGCTCGAGAGTCATGACAGCAAAAGGCTCTGCGCGTTCGGCCAGGATGAACTCCGCAAGGTCACTTCGGCGGGCAAAGGCCGACAAAACTGACTGTTCGACGCGAACAGCGTGTTTGGGACTCGCGGTGATGACCATGAGTGATTCCGTGGGGCGTTCGGCCGCATGGGCCAACACAAGCTCGACGACCTTCGCCACCTCGGCGTCGACACTCTCGATGGCCCCCGAGACGGGGTCGGGCATTCCGGTGCCATCGGCGATGTAACGCAGACGCAGGCTCGAATGTCCCAGGAACGTTCCTGCCCACGGCAGGGACGTGATCTTTCCTCCGTAAAAACGGCGGTTCACGACGTCCGCAAGGTCCTCGCCACCGGCCCGATAGCTGTGCGTCAGCGTGCGCACGGTCAGCACCTCCGAGAGCTTGGCGAGCGCCGAGCGGGAGTGCCACGCATCCGCATCGCCCACGGGAGCGCGGAGCATGCCGGTGCTGTCATCTCCGACACCCGTTTCAAAGCGTGAGGGCGTCTGAGTCACCGGATCACCAAACACCACAATGGCAGAACCGCGGCGGATGGCCCCGGCATTTTCGGCAATGGTGGTGGCGCCCGCATCCGTCAAGAAAACAGCATCGAAGCTGACATCCTTGGGAATCAGATGGGTCTCGTACGGTGAGCACGCCCAGATGGGGGAAATTGCCCGCGAGAGGCGCGGCGCAATTCTGAAGAGTTCATCGGGCGTAATCGCGTCGTCGCGCAGGGCACGACGGAGACGGTCGGCTTCATCTGGCCAGTCGACCAATCCAATTTTCCAGAGTTCCGCGAGCCGAGCTGCCAGGAGCTGGCCATTAGCCGAGGCGTGGGCTTCATCGACCATGCGGAAGTCAGATTCGAGCCGATCGAGGATGGCGGTATTCGCGCTGAGGAGCGCCCTGTCATCGAGGAGCATTCCCTCAAGAACGGACTGCCACCAGGCCAACTCCAGCTCGTTCGCAACGTTTGTTTCGGGAACATGGCGGGCCGAGAGGTCGGCGAGCAAGACATCCAAATCGAGTTCACGCAGGTACGCCAGCAGTGTGGTGCGTTCCTGCAGGTTCGCCAAAACTTCGGATTCGGCCGCCAGCGATGCAATCTGGTTTGCCAAAGACACGATGTCGAGCTGCACGAGAGAGTCCCGGGAGCCCGTGGTGCCCAGCGGCATATCAAGTTGAGTCAAGTCGCTGACCACGCGCTGATAGGCGGCCTGCAAATCGCCGATCCCCACAGGAACCTCCGGCACCGCCCCAGCGACAACGTAGCGTTGCCACAAGACCCGTTGCTGTTGGATGCGCGTGAGCGAGTCATTCATGTCCGAAACGTTTGCACCGGGGCGCACATACTCCTCGGCCAGCTTGCGCAAGCGACGACGGTTTGCTCCCGTCATGTCGGTGCCGCGGCGCCCGGCTGTGGCCGTAATCAGCTCCGTGAGGGGGCGGTCGTAGACAGCCGGCAAGAACTTGTCGAGGGTCTCCCTGATGTCGACCAGAAGACGGATGTAGATGCCCAGCTCGATCATGTTTTCAAACGGTCGCATGCGTGTGCGTCCAAAGACGGCGTCTGCACGCTCCAACAGGCGCGGCAAATCAGACGAGTGAATCCGCTTTGCGAGATCGTGGGCGGTCGTTGCATCTGCCGTCGTGGAAAAATTGACCCCGTACCACGGCGAGTCATCGGGGCCATAGCGGAATTCACCCAAAGCGGCGGCCGTAATCAGGCTCTGAGCCGCCTCGGTGCGGCTCGCAGCTAAACCTTCGATGGCACGACGGGGAAGCCGCGCCGTCGTCGCCGGAGCCGAGGGCAACAAGCTCAGGCGCGAGAGTTCCTCCAAGGCTTCCAACGCGGAAACCCCCAGAACCTCGTCGCGACGAGAAAGCGAGGCGCGGTAATCCACCAGCACTTTTCGCAAGCGCAGGAGCGCGTCATCGACGTCAGAAACGTTGGGGTGGGCTGCCTTTTCATTGCGCAGGATGGCACTGATGAGGTCTTTGCGCAGCGTTCGCGGAGAGACCGTCAGCCCGTCAAGTCCGACCTGTTCAAGGCGCTGAAGAATCGAATCAAGGCTCGAACGCCGTGCCCCCACGATGAGCACCCGTTTGTGTTGCGCGGTCAGCGCCCCCAACGCGTTCACGATGGTCTGCGTTCCTCCCGTGCCGGGGAGCGTCTTCACGACCATGCTATTGCCGGCCACAATCTCGGCCACAACCTGCTCTTGCTCCGCATCAGCATCGAGCAGCAATGTATCGGTGGCCGGGGGCCGGTCATCTTGACCGGTGGCAACAACATCAATGAAACCGTTATTAATCGCGGCGCGGGCAGAAATGTTGCCCGCCAAGGCATCCAGCACGGGATGCTCTAATTGGCGGACATCGTTGACCATGCTGGCCGATACGTCGGCAAAAGTTGAGACCACAAGCCTCGGCTCAACCTCAAAATGTGGAACATGCTGAGTGAGACCACGCAGACGATCAATCACCGGCTGGGGCTTGAACGTGCCGTTATCGTGGGCCAATGCCACGAACGCCTCAATGTCGAGCGAAATCTGGAACTGGCTCTCGAGGGCTCGAACAAGCTGCGGGTTCACAAACGGGCGACCACTGAGTTTGACCTCAAAGTCTTTGCCGTAGCGGCGAAGCGACATCGGGCGAAGCAACACGGGCCCGCAATAGTCGAGCTCGCCAAACTTCCACGAGGCCAGACCGATAGCGAGGTAGACCGATTCGATGCCCCGCATAGAACGCAGTTCAACGCTTTTGGCAGCAATGGTGGTGGCGGCGAGCCGTGCATTTCGCAACGCAAAATCTTCACGGATGAGGTTGGAGAGAAGCGTCGACTGCCCGGAGATGAATTGAGGCAAACCGCCAGGGTGCATCGCGGTGAGATCAATTCTCGTTCGGGGCGTATCGACAAACTGAAGCAGTGGTGACGTTCCTCCGACCAAGGCCAGCTCGTCCCGCCACTGTTGCCACGTCGGAGCGGCAACGTTCATGCCGGTAAAGGCCACAGAAGGCACAGACACCATACTGACCCGTTCCGTGGGCCCCGAGTCGAGACGGATGGCGTCGTCGCTCAGCGAGGCGTTCTCATCTCCGTTAGACAAGTCGCCATTTTCAGCCGACGGATCTCCGTCGTCCGACTTTCGATCAGGACGCCACACAGTGAAAACCTTATGCTCCGGGGGGACAGATTCCCCGCATCAACGCGGAGTAACGCCAGATTCCCCGCAAACTTTGCGGGGGCCCGAGCCTAGCGCCGTTGAAGCTCGTAGATCACGCAATGATTCTGGGGAATAACCTGAACAACGGTGAACCCTTGGGCTTCCAGCTCGGGCAAAGCCCACAGGGAGCCGTAGTCAGCCTCAATCACCCAAATCCGATTGAATCCCTCAATGTATTGAGCCGAATCCGTGATCGAGTGCTGAGTGTCCCATAACCATGACCGAGTGTCATAGGCCTGGCTGAGGAGAACATCCGTTACATTTCTAAACCCATCGGGGTACAAGCGGAGGGCGAGGCGAGGTCTCTGAGAGGGCCTGATGGTGGGATCAAACATCACCGCATCACCCGGGGTCGCCATGAGTCCAATGGTGGTCGACACCTCGGCGAAATCGGTACCGTTGTCTTTCGCGAACGGGGTGCGCTGGCCAACGTAGGTCATCGCCGAAGCGCCGATGAGGGCGGCCAATAACACGAGGGCAATCCACGTTCGATAACGGATGCGCGTGAGAGCGACCAACGCAAAACTCAGCAGGAGCGCCAACGACGGTGTGGCGAAGGAGAGATAGCGCAACGCATACAACGGCGTCACCACGGTGAGCAGTAGCATCAGGGCCTGCGGGATGACGAGCCAACTCAGCCCGACCGAGATGATGGGCGGAAGCAGACGAATGTCTCGGCGACTCCCCCGTTCCCGATCGCGCACGGCCACCACGAGGCCAAAGGCGATGATGCCCCACGCAATGAGGGCAAAGCCGAGATTGCCCATCCATTGGTCGACAAGAATTTCCCACGCCCCCACTCGAGGTCTCGTGATGAGAAAGGCAACCTGTTGCCGTTGGGCGATGACCTCGAAAACAAAAGGCAAAATCAGCGTCAACGCTGCAGCCCCGGCAACCACCCAGGCGCGCAACGTCGACCGTGAGCCGCGCAGTAGGAGCACCATGGCCATGTGCGCCACGGCAAGAAAAGCGAGATACAGGAAAATACTGATGCCGGCGGCAAGTCCCACCGCGTAGAGGGCCCACCCAAGGTTGGTCTGAATGCGGGCCCGTCGTGCTCCGCCCGGATGCGCTCGTCGTATCAGAATGACCAGCAGGAGGGTCAGCCACACGGCAATTGCCGCCGAGAGGGCGTAGGAGCGCGCCTCGGACCCCATGTAGGTCACCCGGGGAATGATCATGAAAACGGCGCCCGTCACGACACCGAGGCGCAAACCACCAAGCCGATTTGCGAGGAGGACCAATCCTGCGGTGGCGAATCCAATCGCCAGGGCGCTCGGGAAACGCACGGAAAAAGCCGACGCCCCGAAGGCGTCTATCCAAAAATGCAGCAGGACGTAATAGACCCCGTGAACCGCATCCACGCGCGCTAAGACCGGCCACAAGGTTGCTAGTGGTCGCTCCGCTGACATGACACTGGCAGCTTCATCGCCCCACATGGAGGGAATGCCCGAACCGGCTGCAGCGATTGCTGTCGCCACGATGCCCAGAATCACGGAGCTCCAACCGGCGCCGAGACGGCGAACGATACGGGCGGGCAACGACGGGTGGTTTTCGAGTGGGCGGTTCGTCACCACACACTCCCCCTTCAGCTCCACTTAAAAAAAGTGCCCTTGGAGGGATTCGAACCCCCAACCGTTTCCTTAGGACGGAACTGCTCTTCCATTGAGCTACAAAGGCGTGCCGTCAAAGTCTACTTAGGCTGCGGGGGCGAGGAATGCTTCCCAAGCCTCATCACGGCGCTCAATCCCGACCGCAAACCAGGACGGCCCCGAGGGCATCCGTGGGTTGACCAGTAAACGCCAGCCCATCTCGGCCGGCGTGCGGTCACCCTTGATGTTGTTGCATCTAAAGCAACACGCCACAAGGTTCTCCCACGATTCGGCACCGCCGCGGGACTTCGGCGTGACGTGGTCAATGGTATTTGCCGGCTTGGCGCAGTAGGCGCAATGCTGGGAATCACGGCGCAAGACACCGCGTCTGGTCAGCGGAACCCGGCGGGCAAAGGGAATCCGAACATAGCGCGTGAGCACGATAACGGTCGGGCGCTCGTAGTGTCCCGATGTCGCTTCAATCGGATGCTCGGAGTCGGCTTTGATCACGGTGGCCTTGTTATTCATCACGAGCATGAGCGCTCGTCGGAAGGAAACCACGGCCAGTGGCTCAAAACCTGCGTTGAGTACGAGTGTTCGCACGGGCGATAAGCCCCCTTCGATTTGTCCTACGTGGCGCGCAGGGAACGGTGTCGAATGGTCGCAACGCGTGATTTCTCACGATGCTTGTGTATCAGGTTAGTCCTCGGAGGTGAACGAGAGGTAACGCCGCGCTTATCCGACGCGAACGAATGCCGCGTATTCCGCGGGGTTGGACGCAACCGAGGTGAGGTAGGACATATAGCCGATTCCGCCTTGAACCGCAAGGCCAGGGCCGGCGTAGATGGCGACGTGACCGCTACGCATCATGATGTCACCGGGCTGAACCTGGCTGGGATCGTAGAAGACCGTTCCGTAGCCGCCGAAGCCCATCGGAGCAAGGTCACCGACCTGGTATCCAATAAGACGAAGTGCCGACTCAACGAGCATGGTGCAGTCGCCGGGCATTCCTACGAGAGAAAGTGCGGCAGACAGCAAAGCCGAGTTGGAGGCGATTCCTGATACGTCGACGCTCACCCCACGGCTCGTGGGTGCATCGCCATAGCCGTTGTTCACGGCGACGGGTGCCGCGGCAGTTGCCGAGAACGAGTCGCGTGCGGTGGAGCCCTCGGTACTGGCTGCCACGTACAGGCTCTGAGTCGTCCCCTTGGGGACAACGTAGGTCGTGTGATCAACAGCGCCATCGGCGGGGTTGAAGGCGTAGGCGGGAAGAGCGAACGTACCGATGATTCCCATCGCAACCGTCATCACGATTGCGCCGGAAGCACGACGCCGCATGGCAACGCGATTGGCGTTGACGGTGCGGGGCGCGTTGCGCGGCGATTCGTTCTTATTGACGCTGGGGCGACTGACAGCCACCACAGAAGAGACAACGGCAACCTGCGATCGTCTTCCACGGGAAGAGGAGAAAGTTGCGCGAGCAGATTTGGCCAGCGAAGGACGCTCGGCCTTTTTACGTTCAGCACGGGAACCGTAGTGAATCGCATCAGAACTATTATTTGAAGAAACTTCTGGTGAAGTCTCGTTACCTATTTCGGCCAAAGCATGAACCTCCGGCGCCTCAACAAGCTAGGTAGCTGCCCCACCACGATGCGTTATCCGCTTCGGTGCTCTCGCCAAGAGGTGGGGGTTGAGACGTCTGGGCGGGAGTCCGATAAACCGTTATGTGGTTTATCAGCGCTTTCGACCATACGCGACAAAACTGTGAAAGTCATATCCGCCGCGCCTTTTTATCACGAAAAGGTAACGCCTCAATTACAACGGGTTGGGTTCAATGTAGATGTGGACCGCTACATCTAGTGGTAAATCAAGGATTTCCGTTGACTCTTGAGCCGTTATCAAGACCCTGTCCGCGGTGCGGGAAAGTTTAACCGACACGCCGGGAAGGACCCCCGCTGAACGGAAGTTCGCCAGAAGTTCGGGGTCGTATTGAACGGGTTCCCCCAATCGGCGGATGACACCGGAGCTCGAACTGCCTTCCTCTGTGACGAGGTCAGTTGATGC
>Ga0114978_10001711_pt1 | contig 18393 bp, 22 predicted proteins | sample S_140212_EF_Meta_FD_87027 | JGI IMG/M metagenome (GOLD analysis project Ga0114978, IMG submission 87027) | Freshwater microbial communities from Lake Simoncouche, Canada to study carbon cycling - S_140212_EF_MetaG | ecosystem: Environmental > Aquatic > Freshwater > Lake | place: Lake... | reverse complement strand
ATGGTACATGAAGGCGGTCATGCTGTTCACTCTTTTTTGGCGCACCCATTGCCATTAACAGGTTTTAAAGAATATCCAATGGAAATAGCGGAAGTTGCCAGTATGTCAATGGAGCTTTTTAGTATGGAAAATTGGGAGGTATTTTTTAGCGATGCCGAACAATTAGAAAGGGCGAGAGAGTATCAGCTAGAAAGGGTAATTACCATTTTTCCGTGGATAGCGATCGTAGATAAATTTCAACATTGGATATAAGAACATCCGATTCATAGCAATGAAGAAAGAACTGCTGAATGGAATAAAATACTTACTGAGTTTAGTGATACGGTTGTTGATTATAATGGCTTGGAAAATTTCCGTAGCAATCTATGGCAAAAACAATTGCATTTATTCGAAGTGCCATTTTATTACATTGAATATGGAATTGCACAATTAGGCGCAATTGGAATGTGGAAACAGTTTAAATTAAACAAAGAAGAAGCTTTGAACAACTATTGCAATGCGTTGAGTCTTGGTGGAACTAAAACCTTGCCGCAACTTTTTGAAACTGCGGGGTTAAAATTTGATTTTAGTCCGGATACAATCAAAGAGCTGATGGATTTTGTGAAGCAGGAGATGTAATGGATTATCTTTAATGCAATTCTATTTTCATCAGCTGAAAAGGAATAAAAAAATCTTTAAGATTTAGATGGACTCAAAAATGAAGCTTAAATTAGCTAGTCTTAATTCCATATCTCGAAACTGAAAGGTACCAATCGAGAATTATTCTTCTTAAATTTGTAACTATGGATGAAGTAATCAATAATAAGGTAAGCGAGAGCGCACTGGTTACATTAAACTTAGAGCAATTTTTTCCTTCGGAGGAAATAGCCTTGTTTGATATGAAGGATTACTTATTTATGGGATTGATTTTGAAAGAAAAAGAATTTAGAGAATCACTTAAAACAATTGACCTCAGCCAATACACAAAAAAATCGGTAGCAGTAACCTGCAGTGCAGATGCGGTTATACCAATTTGGGCATACATGCTGGTCGCGAGTTATTTGCAGCCCATCGCTTCGGAAATCGCTTTTGGAACGAAAGAAGAAGTAACCAATCAATTGTTAATTAAAAATATAGGTCAAATTAATTTGATTGATTATACTGATAAAAGAGTAGTAATTAAAGGTTGTGGCGAATTGCCGGTGGGTGAATCTGCTTACCTCGAAGCCACTAAATTACTGCGCCCAGTTGCTAAAAGCATCATGTACGGGGAGCCCTGTAGCACGGTTCCAATTTTTAAAAAGAAATAACCCCTGTAACTTTTAATGATTTTTCAAACCTTAGGACGAATCAAATTTTAATAAAAAAATGATGGAGGCTGTTTTAAAGGGTTTGGCTATTAGCTTGTTATTAGTGTTTTCGGTTGGCCCCATTGTCTTTACTATTATTAAGCAAAGTATTGTCAATGGACGCATGGGCGGCTTTAGTTTTGTAGCAGGTATTTGGTTAAGCGATTTATTGATTGTAATACTTAGTAATGTATTTTCTGAAGCGGTAACCAGTTTGTTACATTTTAAAAAGGCGATAGGCTTAACGGGCAGCTTATTCTTATTGGGTATGGGAATATTTTATCTCTTTTTTAAAAAATTAAAGCTTCGTGGTGCGGAAGACTCTGCCGTTCGAATTTCTGGAGGCACTCATGCTAGATTAGTAATCGCAGGGTTTTTTATAAATATTCTTAATCCAGCGGTTATTGCTTTTTGGCTTACTACCGCTACCACTCTAGCTATTGGCAATTCGGTGAGGGACAGAATCGTTATTTTTTCTACTTGTATTTTAGTGAATTTTGGAGCAGATGTAGGAAAAGTTCTTCTAGCAGGTAAGTTAAGCAAAAAGCTAACCCATAGAAATATTGAGCTAATCAACAAAATCTCAGGATTGCTTTTATTGATATTTGGAATTGCCCTTTTCTTTGGAGTTTTATATTCTGTAACAAATTAAAAATAAACCATTGGTTTGTTTTACCTTTCCTTTCAATATTTAACTACATGAGCCGGATATTAATTATTTTATTTTTTTTAATGGGCTATGAAAGTTTTGGACAATCTTCGGATGTCATTTTGTTAAAAAAAAGAAAGAAAACAATTAGTCGATATTATGTGGGTAAGGATATAAACATGGTAACCACTAATGGCGTTTCACTAAATGCTTATATCACCCACATCAATAACGACACCTTATTTCTGAAACAATTTGTTGTGCGTCAGACCCCAACCATGATGGGTGTATTTGTATTGGATACATTAACCACTTATAATTATCAATATCATTACAACCAAATCAAGTCTATAGCCAAACCCATTAAAGGGTTTGATTTATCAGCTAGTGCTGGAACTTTAATGGGTGGAGGCGCAATTTTGACGCTTGCTGGAGGGGTGGTATTTTTGGTTGATCGAGAAAAATTTAGTCCTGCATTGATGGGCGCTTCTGTTTCCTTGATGGCCATCGGATATGTTTTATCAAAGTCGACTAGCAACAACATTGTGATTGGTAAAAAGTATTCTATAGAATATTTAAAGATTGCCGATAATAAAAAACAGTAATTAATTTTGTTTCAAATCCAATTGTCATTAGCATGCAAAAAGCTGGACGAATTATCAAAAAAGCATTTCTTTACCTTTTCTTTTTTCAACTTTTTTATATTTTATTTTGTAAGTGGATCAATCCGCCCATCACCATTACACAGGTCGTAAGTCTTGTACAGGGCTATGGATTAAATAGAGATTATGTAGGATTTGATCAAATGAGTTCAAATATAAAGCTGGCTGTAATGGCCAGCGAAGATCAATTGTTTCCGGAGCACAATGGTTTTGATTTGAAGGCGATTGAGAAGGCTGTTCAATACAATAAAAAGCATCCTAACAGAAGAAGAGGCGCAAGTACTATTAGTCAGCAGGTAGCAAAAAATGTTTTTTTATGGCAGGGGGGAGGGTTTTTTAGAAAAGGGTTGGAAGTGTATTTTACCTTTATGATAGAAACTTTATGGAGCAAGGAACGCATTTTGGAAACCTATCTAAATGTTGCAGAAATGGGAGAGGGTATTTTTGGAATTGAAGCCGCTTCCAATGCGTATTTTAAAAAGTCAGCTAAAAACATTTCTAGAACTGATGCCGCTAAAATTGCAGCGTCTTTGCCGAATCCGAAATTGTATACTGTAAAACCAATGAGCAAAAAAGTTTTGAATCGCTATGATGATATTATGATTCAAATGAATAATTTGGAAGGAGATGCGGATATTCAAAAGTTAATAAAATAGTCGACAAGAAGAGGTGTTTTCCTAAGCAGTGGTTATTTCAAAAACTAACAGCCATCTAGCTAGTTAGTGACTCAATTGAATAAGCAGTAGATTTTTGTCCAATTAGAAATATCAACAAACTATTGGTTAGGCTGTCAAAATGAATTTGCTCTGAGATGGAGTTTTTTCTTATCGTTTGAACAATGGCAAGCTCATTAATTCTGATACCTTTTCAGCGAGCTTTTCGCCCTCTTTACTAAATGACCAGAAAAATAAGGCCTTTATTGAATGATCTATTTTGATATTTTCTATTGCTCTAATACCCAATGTTTGGGCAATTCCTTTTCCGCGAAATTCTTCCAATAATAAAGCCGAACAAAGGTAGATGGCTTCATATTTGGTGTTGAGCGGCGTTAATTCATAAAGTTCTCTTTCTGATATTTTTTTATTGATAAACTGATTCATTAAATCTATCGTTGTGGGAATACATAAAATCCAACAAATAGGACCATTCCCTTCATCATATTCAGATATGGTATCGGGGTGAATGAGCTGTAAATGATCCATCACATTTTCGTTCACATTAAGTTGATCGGGATCGGTGCGACTTGAAAAAACCTCCTCCGACAATTGTATCATTCTTTCGTAGTTACTAAGTGCCATGATTCAAAACTAGTAATTATAATTTGCAGTAGCGTTAATAATTAGCAAAAGAAACTATAGGCATCCTCTTATAAAGACATATTTATGGTCATGCTGATTCATAATCTATTTAAAATTTTAAATTCTTGTTTGTTGATAGTAAACTTGAATCGAATAACTAAACTATCTTCAATTGATAAAAGGTAGAAAAAATGAAACAAATTATTGCTATTGTATTTATTACTATTTATTTATCTTCCTGTTCATCTTTTAAATCGCTTAATTCTACAACATATATTAAAGCAAATGATGAATTTATTTTAGGGAATAATGTGCATGGAAAGTTTAATGTAAATGTTACAAATACTTCAAATTTTGAAATAGCAATTTGGCAATATCTAATTAGTGGTGGTAGACATTCTTTAACAAGTCTAAAACCTTTTGCGAGTATAAAACTAGACATAGATAAAAACACTTCATTGAGGATTGAAAATCATTCCAATGAGCAAGTTGCTGTAAAACTCAAAGTGAAAGGAGATACAGGGTTATCAATGTGCTATAAAAACTAGTTATGCAAACTTTAAATCATGACAGAGATTTTATTGCAATTCAACTATAATTTCATTTTTTCGATTAAAAACTTCCCAAGGTGCGTTATAGCCAAAAAAATAAAATCGATTTGAATATTTTATACCTTCAGCATCTAAAGCCAGTTTCAAAAGCTGTTTATTTTTTTCTATTTTAGTATCATTGGCCCAACCGCTAAAACTTATCGCAGCAACTGTTTTTGCAGGTTCTTCCTTAAATTCTATACCTGATTGATTAGGTTTAGGAAGCAAGTCCTTATTAAATTTCTTAGGAACCATAAACATCATAGTCATGGAATCGCCCAATGACATTGAGACAGGAGAAGTCATAGATATTTTTTCATTCCTTTCATTATTTCCAAAAATATATCCAGCTAGCATAGAGAACCCTTTACTTGAAGAATTTTTAAATCCTTTAGTGGAGAGTTTGACAGAGGTAAATAAAGTAGTTTCATAAGTTCTTATTTCAAATCGCTTATATTTTATTTTGACGACGTAAGGGTATCTTTCAATATTTCTTTGTCCATTTATTAAATAAAGCTGGACAAACGTAAAAGCTATTAGAATTACAACAAGCAAGATTATTAATATTTTCATTTTAGTGTTTAGTTATTTTTATTAATGATGAACGTCATCTAGCTTAAATGCGCTAAAAACAATCGTCTATTCCCCCGATTTTGAATGAATGCGTTAATATTTATTCCTCTTAAATATAGGTATATTTCTATAAATTATCAAAAGGGGTTCAAATACTCGAAACCCTTTTGTGTAGGCGCTTCATCATCAGGACTTGAACTTAGTAAAATTAAAAAAACCGCCCGCAGAAACAACAAAGGACCCAGGTTTAAGGTAAGTCCTTGACTTTCATTTAGTGAGCATTTTACTACATTCTAACCAAATGTGGAGGGATTTAAATGAAGGCATTGATTTGTATTAGCTTATGTTTTGCCAAAACCGAAATCAACCGATTTGATCCGATTTTAGGGGGTGTTTTTCTCAAAAAGGATATATATGTTTCTAAAGTTAGTGTTAGATTTAATTTGACTTGATAATAGTCGATTACCTTAAATCTTTAAAGTACATTTACGGCTATATTTGATATTTTTAAAACTGAAATCAATAAAAAAGCAAAATGAATATAACTATTATAGGGGCCTCTGGTGGTGTAGGACTAGAAACAGTAAAAAGAGGATTAAATAGAAAGCATGCCATAACGACCCTTTCTAGATCTGGAATAGAAATAGATGATAAAAAGTCATTAAAAATAATACTTGGTGATGCAACTAATAAAGCTGACTTATTGAATTCAATCCAAAATGCTGAAGCGATAATTGTAACATTGGGGACTGTTAAGAATACGAAATCTACTACCCTGTTTTCAGATTTTGCAAAATTAATTGTTGAAATAAATAGGGATAACAAAATAGATATTCCATTTATTTTCGTTACTGGATTTGGAGCTGGGGAAAGTAAAAATTATGTTTCTTGGTTAATAAAATTGTTTTTAAAATACTTGTTAAAAGATGTTTATGCTGACAAAACTAAAATGGAAGAAATTATTACTCATTCAGATCTGAATTGGACAGTTGTTAGGCCAGGAAGGCTATTAGACAAGGAGTTGACAGAAAAATACCGTGTTGAAAACAAATTATTCAAAGGAATTAATATAGGTGGAATCAACAGAGCAGATGTAGCAGACTTTTTAATAAAGCAAGCAGAAAACCAAACAGAATTAAAAAAGTACATTGGCATATCTGAAAAATAAGATAAAAAACCCTCCCGCAAAAAAATAAAGGACCCAGGTTTAAGGTAAGTCCTTGACTTTCATTTAGCAAGACCGTGATTTGAATCCGAATCTGCCGAAGCAGAATACAAAGAATTTTTGAAAAAATGAAGGCATTGATTTGTATTAGCTTATGTTTTGCCAAAACCGAAATAAACCGATTTCAGTCGAATTCAGGGGATGTCTTCCTATCGCGAAGTAATTTAATGGACATTATTATTATTTTAAAACACAATCATCAAGGTGAAAAGGCTTGTGAATTTTAAAATTTATTGTACATTTGTTCACAAATATAAAATGTTCACGAATACGTGAACAAATATATAACGTGAATATGAAGACAAAAGAAACTATATACTTAGCCTTAGAGAATCTGAGGACCAATACCCAAATACAGGGTAAGTGGGAGGAAAATGCAAAAGAAAACGGTTTCCACAGTAAACTCAAACTGAATATAGCTGATGAAGTTGTACTATATAATGTTGAGCTAAAAGATGAACTAAGAAACCAACAATTACAAAAGGTCATTGAGGATAATATTGCCAATCCCCCTTTTATGGTAGTGGCAAATAGAATATTTCCTAAGATCAAAGAACAGTTAAGATTGAACAATATTGCTTACTTAGAAGCTAACGGCAATATTTATCTTAAAAATAAGGGCATCACCTTATGGATTGATACAAATGCAATAATTAATCCAACTAAGAAAACAGAAACAAGAGCTTTCACAAAAACAGGCCTTAAAGTGGTTTTTCAATTTTTAATGGACGAAACTTGGTTAAATAAGCCGTACCGACAAATTGCCGAATACACCGGCACTAGTATTGGAAATATTACCAACATAATTAATGGTCTTAAGCACAATGTTTTTTTACTTAATCTAAATAAATATGAAAATATACTTCAAAATAAAAAGGGGCTACTTGAGAAATGGGTTGAGGTATATGATGAGAAATTAAAGCCAACCATTAAAATAGGTACATTCCGATTTTTAAATCAGGTCGATTTTGTAAACTGGAGACAAATAAACTTACAAGAGGAAAAAACATATTGGGGAGCAGAACCAGCGGCTGACATACTCACTAACTATCTTAAACCTCAGGAGCTAACAATTTATACTACTGAAACAAGAAACGAGTTAATAAATAATTACAAGTTAATACCAGATGAAACTGGCAATGTAAAAGCATATTATAAATTTTGGAATGATAATGATAATCACAAACAAACAGTGCCTCCATTACTTATTTATGCCGACCTTATGAATATCAATGACAGAAGATGTGTAGAAACTGCAAAAAAAATATACGATGCCTATTTACAAAATAAATTATAATCAATTAAGCCAACAGCCCGAGATAAAAGAAATGCTAATGCGTAGCCGCCTACCACCATATAATCAACCTGGTGTTTATTAAGGAGCTTTACAAAATCTTCAAAATCTTGGGCTAATGTCATGCTTTCAGTTTTCTTCTTACTACATGCGACTTATCCATTCTGGTAATTTTTAAATCTACAGTTTGAGATATTAAAAATGTCACCGCTTCAAGCCTTTTTATCAAAGGCTGAGCTAACCAATAGTTCAAATCATTCATTTTTTCGTCAAATGATTTTAGTGGCGCTTTATGTAAAACTGGTGCGATACTCATATTTAAAATTGACTATAAAGGTACTTAAAATAAGGTGTTTTTGAACTCTAAAATTCCATCCTTGTTATCATCCATTTTTTCTCAAAAAAACGGTTTTCCTTAAGTAAAACCTCACGCAGAAAAAACAAAGGACCCACGATTTAAAGTAAGTCCTTGATTTTCATGGAGCGAGACCTTGACCAGAACCCGAGTCAGCCGGAGCAGAATACAAAGAATTTTTGAAAAAATGAAGGCATTGATTTGTATTAGCTTATGTTTTGCCAAAACCGAAATCAACCTAATTGACCCTATTTCAGGGGGCATTTCATGACATAGAGATTTTTCAATTTTAAGGCTTCGTTGCAATCATTCTTATTATGTCTGCAGGTCCTTCATGATACTTTCCTTCGCTCAAGTGAATATGTACATATTCCAAATAATCGATTTTTAGATCTTTAAAATCTTCAGAAAGTATTTCCTTTGTATTGAGCATATTGATGTCCTTAGGACCTCCAGAGTTGTTATTTAATTGTTCAGGACAAAAGGTCTCTAAAATAACTTTCCCGCCGGGCTTTAACCAATGTATAATATTTTGATATAATTTCTTTCGAACTTCTATAGGCAAATGAGTATAAATAATTGCAACCGCATCTGCACTTTCTACTGGATATAAAGCCAAAGCTGCATCTTGTATTTGAAAATCAATTTTTACATCATACTTTAAAGCCAAACCATCAGCCTTTAGTTTTCCCGCTTCACTTAAATCAAATGCTTGCACATTCCATCCTTGTCTTGCGGCGTGAACAGCATTGCGTCCTTCTCCATCGCAAGGTAAAATAATAGTACATGGCTTTAATTTGCTTAATGTCTCTGCAAAAAATACATTGGGGGCCTCGCCATAGACAAATTCGGTTTCACTGTATCTTTCATTCCAAAATGAATTTATCATTTTTTTATTCTGTTATAGTTTTAAAATATCTTCATTTTGTTGTAATAATCTACCCTATTGTTTTTCTATTTCTTAGTTGGCGCCAATACCAACACCTGAAATGATGCTGGAATCATTTTAGCCCTTGTACCTTTTGGTGCATCCGCTGGCAAAGGTTCGTAATCAGCAGTAGGTAAATAAACCATATGCGTTTTACTATCTAAAGAAATGGTGCGTGCTCCTTTTTTAGTGATTATTGTTTCTACTAATTTAAACACATTCGCAGACACTTCTTTCACTACAGATACTGTTCCTGATCCATTAGATGTAAAAATTAATTTTGAAGCTGGATCAAAAGCGGCTCCATCGCAACCTTCTCCAATTGGCACAGTAGCCACAATTTTTCCGTTGGTTGCATCCATTACCACCAAGGTTTTATCACAGGTAGAAAACAATCGCTTTGTTTTAATGTCAATTGCTAAACCAGTTGGAGATTCTGAAGGAGCTAAATCCCAAATATTTGTAACGGCTGCTTTGACGATATCTACTTCAGCAATTTGATTTTTATCTTCTAAGTTCACAAATAATTTACCAGCTTCATCACTAACAACTGTTTCTAATTTAGTACCACCCACAGCAATTGTTGCAACCACTTGATTGGTATTTACATCTATAAGTGAAAGATCTCCTCCACTATGATTGCTGGTTATAATTTTTTTTGAGAATGAATCGTACATGATCCAGTCGGGGTTTTTACCCACCGCAATTTGTGTAAGTGTTGCACCTGTTTTTAAATCGAACACAGTGACATTATTGGTTTTACCATTGCTGGTATATCCCATTCCCAATGATGGTACGAATGCTACCCCATGCACTCCATTTGTATTGTTAATTATACCGATTGAATCGCCAGTGATTTTATCTAAAATATTTACTTGCCCCCCATGAGACAAATACAATTTATTAGAATTGGCATCTACCGCGGGATAATCCCATCCGCCCATACTAGTAATATGAAAAGTTTTTACAACTTGGTAATTTGATTGTGCTGAAACATGGGTTGCAAATGCTACCAACAGCAGGCAAATGGGAAGAATATTTTTTTTCATTTAATAAAATTTATGATGATTGTGATTGGTTAATACAATTTAAAAAATACAGACATATTTACCACCCTTCCATCCAATGGCGCCCATATTTCTGGGAAGCTTGGATTATTAAGTGGAGGAAATACAACTTGATTATTTTTATTTTGTCTGTAGTTAAATAAATTTTCGCAATTCAAAACAATGGATGTTCTGGCAATATTGTAGCGCATCATTAATGCGGCAAAAACATAAGGAGTAGTATTTTGGCCATTTTCCAAATACTGTTTACCCGTATAAGCTGCTTCTACCCCTGCTCTGAATTTTTTGCTGAACTCATAAGCAATTACTGTAGCTAATTTGTTGCGAGCAATCAAAGGCAAATTTGGCTGAGTAGGGTTGTATTTTCTTTTAGCATTGGTATACACATAGCCCAAATACAATTCTAAAGCATCTTTATGGGCAGCAATATAAGTTTCAAATCCAGCTGTTTCTAAAGGTTGTGTTTGATTCATAAACATATAAACTGGAGTTGGCCCGAAGGCTGGTAAAGTTTCTAGTAGGATTGGTTTATCAATTCGATTATAGAAAAATGTCTGATTGAAAGTAAGATTCCAACCATTTAGATTTGTTTTATAGTTCACGTCAAAGTTTGCTCCATAGGATTTCTCTGCCGTTGTGCCCACTTTATAACCTGCAATATATCGGTATTGTCTTTCATCTATTTCAGCATTAAACAATGTTGGAGTTTTGTAGCCAAGCCCACCACCAATTCGCATAGTCACTTTTTGATTGGCTTTGTACATAAGCGATAATCGGGGTAAAAAATAAGATCCATAATTATTATTGATATCAATTCGTAAGCCTGGTTGCAAAGTAAATTTGGGATGAAACTTCCAATCGTCTTGTGCAAAAAAACCAACCGTATTGTTTTTCGCGTTTTCTAATAAAGTACTATCTGGTAATTTTTTAGTGAATTCATCTCCATTAAAATTAATTCCCATTACATAATTATGATATTCGGTTTTATTAGAATAAGCCAATTCGGTATACCAAATCAGTTGCTTTCCACTCATTCCAAAACTATTGGTCAACACATCTCTGCTAAAAAAACTGGTACTGGCTTTTGTGGTGAGCTGAGCATTGCCTTTTAATTTTTTCTCCCATACAATGTCTGCCGTATTTCGCCAACTTTTATTTTGAATAAAAAACGATTTAGAAGCATTGAGCGATTTATTCAATGCTTGCATATCACCGCCATTTCTGTCTTCATAATTCAAGGTATAACCCAATACGACTGTGGAAGTTTCCGAACCATACAAAAAGAATCTTGGATGTATAAATACTGATTTTACAGAAGGCACATCTGAGAAACCATCTTTATTTACATCTACCGGATTTTGCAATGTTCCACCGGCAAAAAATGTATAGCCTGTTTTTTTATTTCTTCCTGAAAAAAATAAGTTGGCATTATTTTCTAATAAGGTAGATCGGTTCAAGGTAAGGTTTGCTTCTGGTTTGCCTATTTTGGGTTTCTTAGAAATTAAATTCAACATACCAGCAATAGCGCCGCCACCATACAATGTAGAAGCTGCACCTTTTACCAATTCTATTTGTTGCAAGTCTAGAGGAGGTATTTGGAGAATGCTAAAACTGCCAGAATAGCCGCCAAATAAAGGCATTCCATCCCTAAGAATTTGCGTGTATTTTCCTTGCAATCCCTGTATGCGCATATCCGCATTTCCTGTAGCTGCATTGGTTTGCTGAATTTGAATACCTGCAATATCTCCCAGTAAACTCGCAATATTACCCGGTTTGATACCATTTTCTTCATGCACTTCTTCCGAACCCAATACTTCTACTTTGGTAGGCAAATCTTCAATTCGTGAATTGGTTCTGGAAGATGATACAATTACTACTTCATCTAAATCTCCTGCTGCTGCTATTAACTCAATCTGAAAATTACTATTTGCAAAGGCCAAGATCGTTGTATCTAAATTGATATATCCCGTTGCAGAAAATACGAGTCGTAATTTATCTGACCCATTCATTATAAATTTTCCTGAAGAATCAGCCTGTACGCCTTTTTTAGTTCCAACATTTACAATAGAAACCCCGCCAATTCCTTTACCAGTAGCTGCATCGATAATAGTCCCTTTGATGGTTTGCGCATTCGCAACAAAAAAGGTGAAGAGGAGTATATTCGAAAATAAAAATTTCATATATTTTTTTATAAAGGATTATCAAATTGAGTTTTATCTACTCGATTTTTCATAATAATACCACCAATTATACAGCCTGGCCAAATCAAAATTAATTAGTGCAATGGTAGCTGTATAATCGGTGGATTAAAATTGATTTATATTATTTTTCCTGTTGGATCGAGTTTGGCCTCTTTGGTTTTACCCTTTAAACTAAATTCAATTTCGAAATAGTTCTTGCCTTCTTTAGACTCAATTTTATATACCTCTTTGATGGTTGCTCCTACATAGGTTTTATTGAAACCATCCATGACTGCTTTTGGTGTATTAGCTTTTGGAATGGCCATTTCAGTCTCTATCCATTCGCCTTTTCCTGAAAAATTAGCAGAGCCTTTTTTACCGTCCATTACAAAACTGGCTTCATAGTCATCTTTGGATTCCATTTCCCATTTTATTTCTTTAGCAGTGGGAAATTTAGTTTGAAAGGCTTTGAGTGCCTCAGTTGTTACTTTGGTTTTTTGAGCATGTGAAAAGATTTGACTGAACATTAAAATGCTAATAATGAAATATTTTTTCATAATATTATTTTGAGCATTCACTTTTGTAAGTGCGGATGCAATGATTAAATTAGTGATAAATGATAAAGATAAATGACAAAATTAAGCAGTAGGTGGTCTGAAAATTCCAAGACAGTAGTCCTCTTTGCTGATTTTTGCATTGTAATCAGGTCCTAACTTGATAGGAATAATGTAAGTGGTAAATTCAATTATAGTTTCTTGTTTGTGAAATATTACACCACTTTGAATTTGAATAACCTCGTTATGAGTAGGTGGTATTTTATTGGATTTTGTAGGAGCGTCTTCCTCCTCGTCAAATTCTATTCCAGATGCAATTAATTTTTCACCTACAAATTCAGCAAAACTCATATCCTCATCAAGGCATAAACTATTTTTATATAGACTTATTACAGCCTTAGCATCCTCATAATTTGAATAAGGCATGATCAAGGATGTAAACATAAAAACGACTAAAATAAATAGCGTTAGTACTTTTTTCACAGTACAATGTTAAACCATTCTAGATATTTATATTGTTAAATAATTTCAATGGAATTGGCTCACCCTCATTTACACCTCTATCCTCAGGTAAAACCGAACGCAGAAAAACACTCAGGGCCTAAGATTAAACGTAAGTTCCTGATTTTAGTGCAGCAAGACCGTGATTTGAATCCGAATCTGCCGAAGGCGAGTAGGAACCCTGCACGTTGAAGGAGGGTATGAATTATGAAGCGTCAATTTTAATTTAAACCATTCTTCCTAAATTGCAGTATGAATTTTAGAAACTTTAAAATGATTGGTTACGTTGTTTATGGACGTGGCGCATTCAATCAATTAGATGAAATATTACAACCCCAAAGAAAAGGGACTTCCCCCATGGTATTTTTGGTGGATCAGTTTTTTAAAGGAAAAGAGTTGGCCAATAGAGTTCCAGCAAGAGGAAGAGATCAAGTTATTTACGTAGATGTAACCTATGAACCCAAAACTAGCTATGTAGATAGCATCGCCCAACAATTGAAGGACCAATTCGGAACGGTGAGTGGTATAGTAGGAATAGGAGGAGGCTCTGCCTTGGACCTCGCAAAGGCGGTATCGTTGATGATAAATAATCCTGGAAGTAGCGCAGATTATCAGGGATGGGATCTTGTAAAAAACCCTGGAGTATATAAAGTAGGAATACCAACCTTAAGCGGAACGGGCGCAGAGGTAAGTAGAACAACGGTACTTACCGGCCCAACAAAAAAGCTGGGCATGAACTCTGACTTTACACCTTTTGATCAGATTGTGCTTGATCCCCAACTTACAAGCAACGCACCTGCCAACCAACGTTTTTATACTGGGATGGATTGTTATATTCATTGTATAGAAAGCCTTGCCGGTACTTATTTAAATGAATTCAGTAAAAGTTATGGAGAAAAAGCACTAGAACTTTGTAGGGAAGTTTATGTAAATAAAAATAGTTGGGATGATGAAAGTGATGATAAGTTAATGATGGCATCTTATGCAGGGGGTATGAGTATTGCTTACTCACAAGTTGGGGTAGCCCATGCCGTTAGTTATGGACTAAGTTATTTATTGGGTACAAAGCATGGAATTGGCAACTGCATTGTATTTGATCATTTAGAAGAATTTTATCCAAATGGGGTAAAAGAGTTTAAGAAAATGGTTGATTTACATCAAATTGATATTCCTAAAAATATTTGTGCCAATCTTACAGATGAGCAATTTAATAAAATGATTGATGTGTCTTTGGGCATGAAACCACTTTGGGAAAACGCCTTGGGCAAAGATTGGGAAAAACAAATGAACCGTGAGCGGTTAAGAAAATTATACGAACGATTTTAATTCAATGAGAAAAAAACCGATACATTTTGTATCGGTTTTTCTTTTTATTAAGAAATAAAATTTTCGAAATAGGTTATATAGTTGGTTTATTGAAAATAGCCGATAACTAGTTTTTAACCCTATCAAAAAACAAAAGCCTACCTTTGATCTCTACTCCACTATAAACATACGGCAGGTTGTAAGCCGATGTGGTAAAAAATTTCCGCTGATTCAGAAAATGCAACGTCTTTGCCAGCCTTTATAAAATTAAACCATTCAATGGCATTTAAAAATTTAGAATTAATTGAACCTATCCTTAAGGCATTGGCCGAAGAAGGATACACTACCCCCACTCCTATTCAGCAACAATCAATTCCACTCATCTTAGAAAGAAAAGATTTGTTAGGTTGTGCTCAAACAGGAACAGGAAAAACCGCAGCTTTTGCGATTCCTATTTTGCAGATACTTCATCAAGACAAAGAGAATGAACGTGGACGAAAACAAATTAAAGCACTTATATTAACCCCTACGCGTGAGCTTGCTATTCAAATAGATGAAAGCTTTGCAGCCTATGGAAAATATACAGGTCTTTCACATGCAGTAATATTTGGAGGAGTATCTCAACTTCACCAAACGAATCAGTTAAAAAACGGAGTCGATATTTTGGTGGCAACACCAGGCAGATTATTAGATTTAATGAGTCAAGGATTTATCGGATTGCAACATTTAAAAATATTTGTACTAGATGAAGCAGATCGGATGCTCGACATGGGTTTTATTCACGATGTAAAAAGAGTGATCATAAAATTACCTGTAAAAAGACAAACGCTTTTCTTTTCGGCCACTATGCCGCCAGAAATTCAGACGCTGGCGAATGTATTGTTGACCCATCCATCAAAAGTAGAAGTAACCCCCGTGTCTTCTACTGTTGATGCAATCGATCAAAGTTTATTTTTTGTAGACAAGAACAATAAGCCAGGCCTATTGCTATACCTTTTAAAAAATGAAAAAATTCTTACAGCACTTGTTTTTACCAGAACCAAACACGGTGCAGATAAAGTAGTAAAAATACTTCATAAAGAAAATATAACTGCGGCTGCTATCCACGGCAACAAATCGCAAAACGCACGTCAAAACGCACTGACTAACTTCAAAAATGGAAATCTAAGAGTACTCGTTGCTACTGATATTGCAGCAAGGGGAATTGATATTGATGAGCTTACTCATGTTATTAATTTTGAATTACCCAATGTGCCAGAAACCTATGTTCATCGCATAGGCCGAACTGGTAGAGCGGGCAATACGGGAATTGCTTTTTCTTTTTGTGATCATGAGGAAAGAACAGAACTAAAGGATATTCAAAAGCTAATAGGGAAAAACATTCCAGTGATAGATAGCCATCCTTATCCACTAAGTGCCGCTTCCTTTTCGTCACCTATATTAAAAGGCCCTAAACCACCTAGTCGAAATAATAGAAGTAATTTCAATTCCTCAGACAGGGGAAAAAGAAGGGGAACAGGTTCTCAGAAATCAAATACCAGATAAAAGCTAAGAACTGTCATTTCAATTAAAATAATTTATTATTCAATAAACCGAAGTATTAACTTCGGTTTTTTAATATAGATCATAATTTTATGGAAGCCTCCTTTTTATAAAAAACAGTAAAAATGCAAACCCGTAATTATTTTTCTTATTTATTGAATCCGCTTGAACTTCTGCGGACAAAAAAAATATTGCAGGTAAATCCAACAGCAATATCTACAAGGGAAGAGCCGGAAGCGGTTAAGCTTTTTGTATATGATTTTGACAATCAAAATTTAGAAACAAAGGAGTTGTCAACGGTGTCTTCTTGTTTTTCGTATATCAACTCCCCCACTACAACCTGGTTGAATGTAGATGGATTAAGGAAAACGGATGTAGAAGAAATCTGTAATAAATATGGCATTCATTATTTGATAGCAGAAGATATTTTAAGTGTAGGTCACCGACCTAAAATGGATGAGATTGACGGCTTGTTATTTTGTCTACTCAACATGCTTTATTTTAATGAGAAAGATTCTACCGTGGAATTAGAGCAGATCAGCATTGTGCTCGGTAAAAATTTTGTAATTAGTTTTCAAGAAGACGAAACAAGAGATGTTTTTACTCCATTAAGAGAAAAATTAAAAATCACCGGAAGTAAGGTCCGGCATAATAATGCAGATTATTTATTTTATTGTTTGCTTGATTTGATAGTTGATAATTATTATGTAGTCATGGAAAAGTTGGGTGATAAAATTGAAATTTTAGAAGAAGACATCGTTAGAAATTCAAATAAGCGCACATTGGCAAGAATTAATATGTTGCGCAAGGAAATGATTATTCTTAAAAGAAGTGTTGCCCCAGTTCGTGAATTAATAAATGGAATATTAAGAAGCGAGAGTGAACTAATTGAGGAAAGAACTGAAAAATATTTTAAGGATGTTTATGATCATATTGTACAAGCCAATGACCTTGCAGAAAACTATCGGGATATGATGATGAACTTACATGATCTTTACCTGAGTAATGTAAATATAAAAATGAATGAGGTGATGAAGGTGATGGCTATTGTAACCTGTTTATTGGCTCCAGCGACTGTAATTGGTGGAATATTTGGAATGAATTTTGAATCGATTCCTTTGCTGCACGATAAATGGGGATTTTTTATTTCGGTTGCCTTAATGTTGCTTATCCCTCTTTTAATGCTTAGGATGTTTAAGAAGCAGGGCTGGTTTTAATACGAACAGAGTCAATTGCCTTAATAGCTACTTCTAGCCTTTGTTGATAATTACCGCTAATATTTACCCAGGGAGTAGATTGATTAATGAGCAGGTCCTTGTAATGATGGTACAACTTTTCTCGAATCTCTAAATCAGGATACTCTCTTAACTCATCCTTTACCCAAGGTAAATCTATATTGCAAAGTAAATAAAGATCATAGCTGTTTTCTACAATTTGATTTAATATCCAAGGATGACATTTATCAAAAACAAATTCACACCAAACTTTTAATACATACATATTTGTGTCTATCAAGATAAGTTCAGAACTTGAAGTTGAATTGGATTCATTCGCATTTTTAATTTTATCTTTCGCCGCCTGAATAGCAGCATTTTCCAAAGCGAATTGTCCTTCAGCAATTTCTAGTAAATTATCATAGCTGTATTCAGTGCCGTTGGCAAGTAAATATTCACGCGCATACTCTTTCACCCACTCTGTATTGTAGTGATTGGCTAACTGTTCGCACAGACTGCTTTTTCCAGTACTTTCGGGTCCTATCACCACCACTTTTATAATCATAATTTTTCACTCATTTTCCAAGAAGGATTTGCCTTGATTATTTTTTTATAAATAGCACATTGTTCATGGTGAGCACCTGGTAAATAACCAGTGCTTAATAAAAATTCATTCACTATTTCACCTCCAGTAAATCGGAATGTTTTTTTAAAAAGTATTGTCCATTCATTTCTGCTTTTAGGATGATGCAGATCAAGCCATTTTTTGAATGAACCATATTCTTTTTGAAGGGCGATAATAGACTTTGCATTCTCAATTGCGGCATTCACTTTTAATCTATTCCGAATAATGCCTGCATCGTTTAATAATCGCTCAACATCTTTCTCTTGATATCTCGCAACTTCTTGGATATTAAAATTATTATAAGCTTTTCGAAAATTTTCTTGTTTTTTTAAGATGGTGGTCCAGCTAAGTCCAGCTTGATTGATTTCTAATATCAATCGACAAAACAATTCATTGTCATCATGAATTGGAAATCCATACTGCTCATCATGGTATAGTTTATTAACGATCAGATCATCCTGCTTCATTCGAAAAATCGCTTCACAGTAACTCATTTTTACGAT
>Ga0114978_10001710_pt1 | contig 18395 bp, 20 predicted proteins | sample S_140212_EF_Meta_FD_87027 | JGI IMG/M metagenome (GOLD analysis project Ga0114978, IMG submission 87027) | Freshwater microbial communities from Lake Simoncouche, Canada to study carbon cycling - S_140212_EF_MetaG | ecosystem: Environmental > Aquatic > Freshwater > Lake | place: Lake... | reverse complement strand
TCTCCCGCATCGACAACGCCACCCTCCAGCTCGTCCTCTCCAACGCGGCGGTCGAGGGCACCAACACTGCCAAGGTGCGCGTCTACGCGGTCAACTACAACGTCCTCCGCATCATGTCCGGCATGGGCGGTCTTGCTTACTCCAACTAAAAAGCAAAAATCATACTTCAAATCAAAATTTGTACAAACAAATACAAATTTTGGACAATCAACAAACTTAATCGTGTTCGGCAACACACTTACTGCTCGTAGTGGAACGTGACAACGTAAGCCGGTTTAGGATTTTCATTTTCTTCTAGTAGCTCGTGGAGAGCACCGGTTTCGTGCACCGAAACAAAAGGGAAGGAATCGATTGTTTTTTTCGGTTTTTTGAAACTGTTGAGTTTTGAGTATTGCATGGCACTGATGCCGTGTTTCAGGTAAGACTTTATTTGTTTTTCAGTAAGGTCGATTAAGCGCTTCAACAATCGATTTTTTTCGGTCGATTTGCAATAGGTCTCTATGTGCTCAAGAATGAGTTGTACAAACTCGCGCATCTTCGTTCTTTCTGTAAAAGGAAAGAGTTCGTGCGCTTCTTCGACGAGGTTGGAAACGTCTGATGGCGATGCATCCAAATACGAATCTAGCTCCATGGTCAAAAAATCGACAGCATTTTGGGTTTCGAGCGCTTGCATTTTCTGTTGGAAACGACTGTTCGTAAAACCGTAAAGGTTGTAGAAGGTTCGTCCTTTCGCTAAGCAAAGCAGGTTTTTAGATAGTTTGGCACAGTGCAACTCCTTCGACGACGCATCTTGCAGTTTTAAATCGACGTCGTAGATGTAGGCAAGAAAGTCCAAAAGGACAAAAAAGTCATCGTGCGACAAATACGTTTTACAGTCGCCTTTGAGTTGGTAGTAGTAGTCGTCTAGCACGAGGTTGGTTTCGTCCAACTTTAGTTCGATGCACGGTTCGTTGCGATGGTCGATAACGGTAATTCCGTCTTGTCCGTCGAACTTCAAGAGGGTTTTGTAGACCGATCTTTTCATGGTCGGCTGCACGCTTTGCACAAACTGCACGTACGTATTTTCATAGTTGCGGACAAGTTCGTTCAACAGTTCTCGAACTTGCGCCAGGCTGTGTTTCACAAGTTTCGCACGACGGGTCGAAAGCGAATCGTTGCTTGCAATGGAGTAATCAGAGTTGGAATCGTCCGAACTAGATGAAGATTCCGAGAAATGTTTTTCAACACGTTTCCGTCTTGTCGAGCGGTTGACTTTACGGTGCCTCATTTTTTTAAAAAAGTGTAATGATTGTTCTTCTCTTCGAACAGGTACACTTTTTTGTCTTGTTTTTTTATCGCCCTTTTTCTTCTTCATATGTAAAGGTATTTATTTTATTAGGTACTAAGTTTTCCTGTGTAAGCAAAATCTTTAATTTTCAACCGTAGTTTATTTACAAAACTCATATCATTGTTAGTAACGTATTGGCAAGAGAGTATTATTCTTTTTTCATTTTTACACAACTTTGAAGCTCTGTGATATAAAAAGTTACCTTCAAAGCATACAGAATTATTGTTTGTTAAATTTATACTTTTTATTTCATTGTTTTCGGTTTTAAACTGAAATTCGGTACAAGTTTTAATATTTGTAATAGGTATTAACACTGTAAAAAATCTACCTTTATAATAATTATAGTCGTAATGCCAATTTATCCAATCACCTTTATTATCATAAATCAAAATAGTACAGCTTGTAGGTAATTTTAAGCTTGTTGGAAATAACGTAAGACTCAACTTTTCAGATACTAGCTTACATAGGTTGTTTTCAAAGTATTGTATCAGATTAGGAGCATAACGAACAACATTATTTGTAGCAATTGTTTTCCCTTTTTTGTTAGGTAAAGCACAATTTAATATATTTTCAGGAAACGTTTCTATGTTTACTCTTTTTTGAATTTCTTTCATAGTTAACATATGATCTATTTCTTTTTTTGTAACATCAGGTAGATATACTTTGAACTCTTTGAATAAACAAAATTTATTATTGCATGTATAATTTTTACTAATTTTACATGAACCAGAGTTGTAACCATAAACAACAATGATTACTACTAATATAGCAACTACAATAATCACAATGGATAAAATGGGAAATTTTTGTTTTTTCATTAATATACATAAGAAAGTATTTTTTTCGAAAATAAATTGAACTCGAATAACTTGTAAAATAATTGAAATTTTAATGATAAGATATTTCAATATTATAAAACTAAAACTGATCGACCAACTGTTCGATCATGTAACGGATGCTAGCTTTGGGTTGCACCAAATAAGCTGCCAAGCGTCGGCGTATTGGATAAAGGCCGTAAGCTCCCGTGAGCCTTCGCGGAACCGGAACTGGACGAACCCCTTTTTCTTCGCCGTAGACAAAGGTGTAAAAGTACGCCATGGCTGCTTTTTTGTTGCAAATGGCCCAGACGGCCAGCTTCAACACAGTCGGCTGGTGCTGCACAAAGTCAAACCAAGAAATGCACGGCAAACGAGCGCCGCGCAGGATGAGTCCTTGAACTAGTTTAAACGAAACCGTCTTGTTCCGATAACACAGCAACGGTAAGGGATGTACTCCGGTTTCGCCGTTGATGCAGGCACCGTACTTCAACAAAAGGTCTACAAACGAAAAGTCGTTGAAGTCGGGTCGATCGATGATGGTGTTCAAGGGCGTCATCACGTCGGACGAACTCGTGTTAGGCCGCGATCCGTTCTCCAAAAGCAACTTTATCAAAGCGTAATTTCCTTTTTTGCATGCCATCAGCAAAGGTGTTTCTCCCGATTCGTTTTCTGCGTTTGGATCACTTTTGTAGCGCAGCAATTCGGCCACGTTGTCGACCCGCTCTTCTTCGGTCGCATTGTGCAGCGCAGTGTTTCGCTGCATCGTCAACGCGTTCACGTCGGCTCCCCTCTGCAAAAGCAACCGAACAACGTTTACTCTTTTTCTGGCTGCAAAATGGAGCGCAGTAGCTCCGGTCCCGACAGCAGCGTTTACATTTGCTCCGCGGTCAAGAAGCATCGAAAGCATGTCGACATTTTCACGGCAGGCTGCCATAACGACGCCTTGAATATTGTTGACGGCATGGAAGTTGACGTCGACACCGCGGCTGAGAAAGTGTTTGGCTAAATAGATGTTGTTGTGCTGCACCGCGAAGAGGAAAGCGTCGGAAAGTGTTCTATCGTCGAAAAAACCGCAAAGCCAAACGGTCAAACTTTGCCGGTCGAACTTGACGGCGTAATGCAGCGCAGTTTTGTCTTCAATGTCGGCTACCGAAGGGTCTGCGCCGTGCTGGACTAAAAGTTTTGCCAACTTTAAACGTGTGCTGTCGGGCGCAAAAGAGGGGCTCGTGCAGGCCATAAGCATGGTCCTTCCGTAAAAGTTGATGTGCGCGACGTCGGTGCCATAATCGAGCAATAGTTTTGCCGAGTTCAACTTACCTTTACGACAAGCTACCCACAAACATTTGCACAAGGTGCATTGCGTCAAACCTTCTGACTGCAGTACTAATTGCATAACCTCAACATCGTCTTCGTCGCATTCTAACACGTGCCGTAGTTCCTCTTGTGTTAACATGCTCTAGTTATTACGAGATGTCCTCCTTATCTGTGGATGAAAAGATCCGTTGTACAGTAGGCAGTGTAAATGTTGTCTCTTTTACGATAAGTGTCGAAGCAGAGAAGGGCATAAGATGTTGCGAAAAAATAAAATAAAATGAAAGAAATATGCGTGAGTACATCGTCGAGTATTTAGGAACTCTTTTTATATTGTACGTGTTTGTTGTTACTGGAAATGCTTTCGCCATCGCTGCAGCTACCGGAATGGCCATGTATTTAGGAGGTCCTATTTCAGGCGGTCATTTCAACCCAGTCTTTACTATTGTCAGTGTGCTTACAGGCAAGAAGTCGGTAACAGAAATTGCACCTTATATTATCGCGCAGTTGTTAGCTGCTATCACTGTTTTTTACATTTACAAACGTGTTCAAAAATAACACAACATTGTGTCTCTGTCTACATTTTTTACCGAACATAAAAAATATAGACGTTACTGTAAATGCGAAAATTGACCCGTAAAAAAGGCGGCACACCTTCGAAAACAGAAACGATAGCAGTCGACGACGATAATCCTGCTGATTTTGCATTGCCTGAAAACAATGGTGACATTGCTGAAAGTATTATTGCTCCTGAAAAAAAGAAAAGAGAAATCAGTCCGGAAGAAGCAAAGTGCAAAAACGAAGGAGGCGTTTACATTCATGCTATAAAAACGTGCAAAGAAAAGTGTCCGAAAGGACAAGAGTACGTTTTGAACGAGGAAAACGAAGCGAATTGTTTTCCGAGGGGTGAACTAGCAAAGGCAGAAAGGGAGAGAGTATTAACAAAAAAAAGAACGATCGCTGAAGAGGTTAAAAGAAAAGCAGCCGACGAAAAAGCAGCAGCTGCATTACTAGAAGCGCAAAGGAAGGAAAAAGCAAAAGCAGATGCTGCACAAGCAAAAGCAGATGCACTGGCAGAAAAAGAAAAAGCAAAAGCATATGCTGCACAAGCAAAAGCAGATGCTCTGGCAGAGGCAGCACAAGCAAAAGCAGAAGCAGCGAGAAAAAAAGAACACGACAAAAAAACAAAAGAATTAGCAGAAAATGCTGCTAAAGAAAACGAATGTTTATCTAGAGGCAATCACGAATACGTACAAAACCCTAAAAACCCCGAAAAAATGGTGTGTCGAAAACTTTGCAACCCAGATGAAGAACGCGGCGAAAACGGTATCGATTGTATCGACAAAAAAAAACAACAAGAGAGAGAGCGAGAGCGCGGAGAAAGGGAGAGGAGAAGAAAAGAGAAAGAAGACTTGGATGAAATAAACGCAAAAAACGATTTGTTGAGACAAAGTCACCATAAAAGTAGTCGTATGAAAGATGTCAAAGCGCTTACTGAACAAGAAAAGGCGAAACTAGCGTCGAAAGTAAAAGAGCAAATCGATAAAATCGACAAAGTAGTAGACACTTTACGTAAATATGGAGACGCAGCTGATGATCTACTTTCGGATCCTCAAGAATTTAAAAACGCATTTTTCAGCGACTACGTTTTCAAGGCAAACAACACAGCAGTCGCATCGTCCTGCATAGAACCCGACCAAATAAAGCTTAACCCGAACCAACTTTCGGTATACGCCATGGCAAGCCTTCGCGCAAACGACGTTGTTCTGCCTCCTGGTTTGTTGGTAAACCACGGAACAGGGTCCGGAAAAACCATCATCGGTGTACTGTGTATTCTTGCTTTTTGGGATAAAACGTATATCGACAGCCAAGGCGGCGAAAAAGTATGGTGCATCATGTCGTTGTCCACGCGCGACAACCAGTTGATGAACAACTCGTCCAAAAAGTTGGCCCAAGAAATCGTACGATATTTTCAGTTTTGGTCGGTGCGAGTGTACAACAACAAAATCAACGAGACAAAAGAGTCCATTTTTTCGTTCGCGCAGTACCTGAATCAATTCGGGTTGAGCGAAGAGGAGTACGGCTTGTTTTTAAAAAACAAAGAGGCTTACTCCGCTAAAGGCGACCTTTTAATCTACGACGAGCACTGGAAATGGGTCGAAAAACTGTTGTCGGACCGGATCTTCCAAGGAATTTGGGACAGTTTGGTCTACCAAAAACACGAAAATCCGACAACGCAAAGCTTGATTGAGCGGTTCAACCGTACTCGCGACCCGAAGACCGATACGTTGTTTACCAACAACAAGTTCGGAAGAGACTTTACACCCAATTTGTGGCCTGCCGACGCTGATGTTTTTACGGCGAAGCAAGTCGAAAAAAACGAGTTAGCGAAACCTGTCATCGACGAAGCTTCTTTGCAATGGATCAACCCTGAGATGCAAGCTTTTGTCGAATCGTTAAAAGTTCAGATCGATTCGTGCATCGATGCCGATGTATCCAACCCTTCCAAAACAGAAGTTAATCCTAACCCTTCGTTGGACCAACTTATAAAGTTTATAGAGTTTGTTTTGAAAACCTTGGATGAAAACAATCCGCTGGAAGCGACGAAATCGACAGAGCAGACCTTGCCCTTGCCCATAGCAGGAACAAAAACACCTGTTACAGTAACGCTTAACACCGAAGATGCTGTAAAGGTGTTTGCACTTGTAAACGCGTTCGTCGCTAAACAAAAAGCAAAAGAAGAAAACCAGAATGTGAAAACTGTTTTTACGAAAAGAATCCGTGATTTAGTCGTAGACGTTTTTAAGTATTATCTTCAGCTTGCGAACGTAAAATTAGTGCAACAAACAAAAAGTACAAGAGTTGGCATAAGTCACTTTCAAAATGTTATCAGTAAGGCAAACATTGTTGACGAAAAAGCTTTGCACGACGAGGAAGACGTATTAGAGGGCGAAGATGACTCGGACGAAAATCCGAAAGCAAAAGCAAAAGAAAAAACAGTTGACGATGAAACCGAAGAACTGGATAGTGTGAGAGACAGCCCTTACTTTCGGTTAAACGACAAACGACAGATGCAGCATTGCGTGTTCATCATGGACGAAATGCAGTTTTTGTTCGCGCCTCCGCAGAAGGAGATGGCGGAAAGCATTTATTACGAACGTACGTTGTGCACTTTGCAGTACTATCGTGATGTAACAACTACGTATTTCATAGGCATGACAGCGACGCCGGGGTTTACCACGTTGGACGTACGGCGCATGATCAACATTATTTCTGGTAACGAAGATCGCTTTATAGAAGGAACGGAGACTCGAGCTATGATAAAAGACAAAAATGAAAAAGACGTCGGAGCCACAAAACCGCGAATCCTTACTTGGTTTACACGTACACCCGGACAGGTAAGAGACGCTCGAGGAATTGTGTACGACTTCGTCGAAGACCCGTTAGTAAGACGTTCTGATGGTTCGATTAAACTCTTCAATGAAGAAGAAGAACTTCCAAAAGGCACAAAGAAAATTTACCGGGTACGTCTTGAACAACCAACAACCGTACAGTCGTTAGTAGCAGACATTAGCAAAATGAAGTATCAAATATCGGTTGCGGATTACAGTGCCGACAGGCAGTACTACCCGAAATTAAACTTTCAAGTTCACTGTGTTGAGATGAGCGAAGATTACACTAAAGATATCAAAGAACGTTTAGACGAAGATAGCGGGTTCCCAGCTTTGGCGCAGGCTGCACTTGTAAAACCTTCCAAAGATCGAAAAAATGCTCCGGATAAAAAACAAGTAAACGCGCTGCGTGAATACTATGCTTTGAAACCGATTTACAAAACCGGAAATTTTTATACGTTAAAAGAACCAGGACCCGATGTTCAGTTTACCAAGATCCATACACCAATACTTTACATGAAAACCTTGCGAAGAGAAATGTTGTACCAAAAACAAGACGTTGAAAAACAAGACGGCGGCGCTGGGAGTAACGACGGGACTGGTGCAACTGGTGCAACTGGTGCAACTGGTGCAACTGGTGCAACTGGTGCAACAACTGGTGCAACGGATGTGCCTTCGGCTAAAACTACACGGTCTGGTCGTGTTAGTCAAAAACCAGAAAGGTTATTAGAAAAACTCCAAAAAGAGCATGGCTCGGACGGGTTTAGTCCTGACGAAGAAGAAGAAGTTAAATCGTTGTTCGGTTGTCCGCCTTACATGGCTTGTCAGAACAACGGTAATCAAAAAAAACGAATCGTTATCAACAACAAAGTTGCGCACTTCGTAGATCGCTTTCTCTACAGTTTGCAGAGCAACGATTGCGGAAAACATTACGTTTACTGTTCCGATTCGTACACACTTTTCATCATCGCTCACTACCTTCGAACGATTACGCATCAAAAAATTTCGGTTCAAAGCAGTGCGTATGCAAAAAAAATGTCAAAGGTTGCGGTGCAGCAACAACCTGTTTCGTCTGTCGATGTTCCTTCGCAAGCAGTGCCTTCGCCTACGTCGCCTACGTCGCAAGGGGCAAAACCAGAAGATTTACAAGTGCAACTGCAAGGAGCTTTGCAAGCAACGTCGACGAACTCCGGAGGTAGTCTACGACGTTCTTTGTCAGGAGGAGCACCGATTTACGAAATTCGCAGTGATTTTAAGAAACCAAATACAACCCACGTAAGAGACGTCGATAACCCAGCACCGGTATACCCCGCAGACAAACCGAAACTGGTCCCTTACAGAAACGAATCGCCAATGAAACTTTTGAAAGATAAACGCGAGACAAATACGTTGCGCTTTCTTTTCAACTACCCTAAGACGACGCTGTTGAATCCGTACGAAGATATTTTACCATCGCACAGAGGGTCCGACAGAGACCGAGGGTTTGAAATTTTCAACGGTAAAAACGCATTCTCCTATTTGGTTGACGACGGTCAGTACAAAGAATTCCGTTACCGCGCAGATGACAAAGTAAACAAAAACGGAGAGATCATTCCGATCATTTTGGCAACAGGAGAAGCTTACAAGGGTATCGACATCCGTGGTTTACGGCACATCCATCTGTTAGACCCTTTCGTGGATGCAAACGATTTGATTCAACTTATGGGAAGAGGCCCGAGGATGTGTTCGCATGCAAACCTTGACTCTGCAGCTAAACGTCAGGTAAATTTGCACATGTACATGTCAAAGTATCCTAAAATAACAGTGTCAGTACACAAAACAGATAAGGATGGTAATAAACTTTACGACGAAAATTACGACCCAATTATGGAAGACAATGAAATAGACGACCCTGAAATTACGTTAGATTGGAAAATTTACAACCAAAGTGTGACAGAGTTCAAAGAGGTCTGGTTAGTCATAAACGCAGCACTTGAACAGACTGCATACGACAAAAAGGTGTTCGTAGAATTAGTTTCAAAATCGCGAGAGAATTTGACCACATTGATGCAGTTGACATGCAATGACTTTACAGAAAGGAACCTACCGTACAAAACATTTAACAAAAAAAAAGAAGAACTTCAACCGTTGACAGACGATCAACTTGAACGTATTCGAGTAAAAATAAACGAGCTTTTGCAAGATCCAAAAGTTAAAACAACACAGATAGGAACAACAAAGAAGAAAACACTTTACGTGAGTAAATGCAATTTGGAGTCTGTTACTGCAAGTGCGACCAAAGTAGGGTACGCAGACGTTAAAATTAATTGCAACCATTTCGAAACATACCTGTATTTAAAAAGCGTTTTCAACAAACCAGTTGAAGGTATTATTCTGGCCATTCTGCAACAGTTGAATATACTTACGATTGCACAAGAGCAACAATACGCCGAGGCTATACTTTCAGCAAAAAGTTCTATACAAGAACTTAGAGACGAACTACATAAAAAAGTAGCCGACCTGAAAGAAGTAAAGGTAAAAGTTCCGAAAAAATCTCTTTATTCAAAAACTTCAACGGAACTTTGTAAAATAACAAGAAAAAAACCGCAGGCCGTCGTCGGAGGTAAAACAACCCGTAGTTCGTGCAATAAAAAGCCCCGAGTTCTACCGTTCTTCCAAAACAAAAACAAAAACAAAAGCAAAAACAAAAACAAAAACAAAAAACGCTCCGTTCATCGTCAGAAGCAGCAGATGGTTCGGTCGCGAAGAAAACGAGTCAAAATAATGCACCAATTAGGCAAAAAGCCCAAAGTCTCAAGACGTTTTATGACGAAGACGCGGCGGAAAGGTTTCAAATAGGCGTGGACGAAGCGGGCCGAGGTCCAATGTTCGGGCGAGTCTATTCTGCAGCCGTCGTGCTTCCAACAGACCCAGCGTTGTTCGACCATTCCAAAATGAAAGACAGCAAACGTTTCCATTCGACGAAAAAGATTTCGGAAACGGCCGACTACATTCAGCAACACGCCGTAGCGTGGGCCGTAACGTACCAAGACGAAAAGAGCATCGACACCGTGAACATTTTGCAAGCGACGCAACAAAGCATGCACGAAAGCCTCTTCGAAGTGTTGCGGAAAGGTAAGTTCGAAAAGAGCGAGGCTCTGGCGTTGATCGACGGCAATTATTTCAACGCCGTGCATGGCTTGCGTCACGTCTGTGTCGAAGGCGGCGACAACAAGTACTCCTGCATCGCTGCGGCGTCTATCCTAGCCAAAGTGTTCAGAGACAAGTACATCGACGACATGTGCAACGCGCACCCCGAGCTGGACGAACGGTACTCTTTGCGAAAAAACAAAGGGTACGGTACGGCGCAGCATATGGAAGGTTTGAAAAAATTTGGCCCTAGCCAATGGCACCGACGTACTTTCGGATTTTTGAAAGGCCCTTCTACTTTTTAAGACGTTTTCTTCGCAACAGAACTATTAAAAATAATGCCGTTGCAAAACTTCGCTTCTAGCAATAAAAATAGAGCACAATTAAATAATCTCTACTGGTACCTACAAAATGTCTACTTGTCAAAAGGAGTGCATGATTTGTTTCGAAGAGTTTATCGATTTCGTAACCCTTCCTTGCAAGCACGAGCTTTGCATCAATTGTTACGTGAAAGTTCTAGACGTTACTGGGAAATGCCCGACGTGCGAAATGGAAATGAAACGAAAACAAATGCAAATGCAAACACAAACACAAACACCAACACAAACGCAACGTGAAACCATCATAGGACGTCGAAATTCTGTGCATTCCGATCCATGGTGTCTCTGCATGATCGGTCTTATGGCGATTTCTTTGGCAGCCGGTATTCTCTTCACGGCAGCTGCCCAAAGACATCCCTAATTAAAAAAAGTTTTCGAACTACATTTGCATGGACACCGTTATTATTGTTTTCATTACCGTTGTTTTGCTCGGACTTGTGGCCGTTACGTTATGGAACAAGCAGCAGAAGGAAGGCATGGAAGTTAGCTCGTATAACGAACAGACGTGCCTTACTTTAGCGCAAAAAAACAGTAAACGCATAGAGGATTTAGAAGCACAAATGAAAGCGATCATCGTCATGCAAGATGAAGTCAGTGCACTTAAGTCGCAGAACGACGCAAACACCACAAATCTTTCAAAAACCATCGAAACTTGCAAAAAATAAAATATAGTCTTGAACAGTTATATGCTCTGGTTATGGGCGTTGGTTGCCGTTGTAGCGATCTGTTGCATGTGGCAACGCCGCGAAGGTCTTTCGCCGAACGCATACGAAATGGCGCAACTGCATCAAGGCGACTTGGACAGACTGGAACAACAACTGAAAAGAATTACGCTGAACCGAGAACAACTCGATGAAGTTAAAACGAACGTACAGAAAACCAACGACCGGCTTATTACGCTGCAAAAAAACATTGCGAAGAACAAACCGAACAGTAGGTCGGACGCGTACCCGAAATAAATTTAGTCTAGTACTTTATGTCGTTTAAGAATGATTTGCCTGAAGGTGTCTTCACGGAAAAAGACAACCGAGCGGCTGGCGATTGTCTTTTTGAATCGATCAGCGACGGTCTCGCTAGGAACGTGCAACTAGACATTTTTGACGACAATCCATTCTGGACCGATGCCGAGCTTCGGCAACTGGTGTGTGGGTTTTACAAAGAAGTCTTTGCTTGTGCTCGTAAAGCGGCCGGAGACTACGTTAGAAACGACGGCTATTTTGTGTTTGACCAAAAGGCGTTAAAACGGCTACAGCAAAAGTACGAAGTTAACCAAGACCTCTGGCAACATTTTCTGTACTATTTGGAAAATGTTAAAGATGAGTTTTTAGACGAAAACGAGTATACCGAAGAATCGTTCAAAGACGTTGATCTGGACGAACTGAAAGAAATGTGTACCTTGCACGGCATCAAAATAGACAGCAAAAATCGTGTCACCAGAGAAATGCTAATAGAACTCATCGTGTCCAAAGAGCAGCTTTATCATTTCAACCTTATATGCAGTCCGATGGAGTACGCAGGAATAGCAGACATCCACGCCTTAGGGATTGTCTGCCGAATCAATGTACTGATCTACGAAGCGCATACGAAAAGTCTTAAAACGGTAGTATGGTACAGCAACGATAGCGCAACCGTTGTGATTCTTTACAAAAATGAAAACCATTTCGTCGCCCTTCTTCCTCGAAAAGCTGACTTTTTGGACCGTTTGCAAAAACCGTTTGGCCGAAAAACAAAAACAAGTCTCTGTACTACGTTTGACGACGATTAAAGTTAGCATCCGAACAATAAAACTAAACGTTGTACTCTTGATAGCAGTTCGAGTTGTTGCTGTAACCGTTTCTTTGTTTACCGCAGCGTGTCGTAAGGGCATACCAATCCGAAGAAGGCTGTAAGCGTTTCCAAACCATGTCGTTTGCGTACAACCAATGCGCTCGCGTACTTTTCAGCAAAGGAACTGCCTCTTCATAGAGGTTGATCAACGTGTCGTAAAACGATTCGTGCACGAGGTATCCAGAAGCCGTTTGCACTTCAAGCACTTTGTTCACGAACGGAAAAGGAGTAGCAACGGAGCTTTGTATGTGGTACGAAAGCATGAGCACATCGAACCGAATGTTCGTCTCGAAAAACTGTTTTAGTTCTGCCTGCAACTCTTCTTTGCTGACCAAAAAGGTAAAGTCGTCTTCTAGAATTAGAACTTGCTTGTAGTTTCGCTCCTTGGCTAATTTTAAGACTTGCAAGTGCGACATACCGCATCCCAAAATGCCTTGGTCAGGAACATGTACGGCAGGAAACCTTTCGGCCAGATGGAACAACCCGTGTGTTTTTAACTCGTTTTCGATTTCTTGCAACCTGTCTGTTCGTTTGTCCAAATTAATGTAAAAAATATGCGGTATAAATTCTTCCATTTTTAAATCAATCATTACTCTTTTATCTTTAAGTGTGCACATGTTTAACGGATCTTTATCATGTCAACAAATGCATTTAGTTTCGCTTTCGACCAAAACTGAAAGCCGATTCAACAACTAATAATTTCATCATGTTTCTTTTCGACCAAAGTGCCGCTAAACTGCATGATGAAATCAATGTGGTCTGTTTTTCGTTCTTGCTTTTGTTTACCGTCTATGTGTTTGCAACACACTGTCCGTTTGACGATTTGTTGCGCGCGCGGATGTTGGTGTTGAACGATTACGGTGTTTCGTCCTATGTGGCAAACGAAAGTATATTTTTCTGGGTGCGCGACGTTACTGTACCTCACGACTGGGAGGTTCCGTCAGACTACGTCTACCTTTCGTTCGTTGCGCTCGCTTACTTATTGTTCGACATCATTTACCTCGTTTTGATTCCGGAGTGTACCACTCGACTGACTTCCGTTCTCGTGCACCATGTTATTTCTGCAGCTACGATCGTTGCCGCCATTCATATACACGCCGAAGCAGGGATTGCCCTCTGTCTAGTAGTCGAATACAACACCTTTTTGCTCGTTTTGAAAAACCTGCAACAGTTTTCGGAAAATGACAACGCAAGCGTCTTCTCCAAGGTTGTTTCAGGTGCTGCACAGACGGTGTACAAGTACACCCAACCCGGCATCCATGCAATGTACATGTTAAGTTGGTTTATTCTTCGCCTGGTGTACTACCCATTTTTAGTTCTGGCCTTCCATCGGTATTTAAATTTGCCGGTTTTCGGTTACTATTACCACATCATCGTCGGATCGACCACAGCGTTGACGGCGCTAAACTATTACTGGACGTTTTCCATTCCGAACCAAAACTTGAAATTTCTTACGGCTTTCATAGCTGTTGGTGTTTTCGCAGGGTTGACATTTTTGTAATTTGTAACGTATTTGTCTCACGTATATCCGTTGTAAGTAGTAGTAGAGTATAGTGCATAAAAAGAAAAATAAACAACCTTTTTTTTTCAAACAGTATGCCTCGAAAATGTAGAAATCCAGCCTGTAAAGTGCGCCCTATTTATGGTGAAAAAGGTGCCGAGACGCCGACCGCTTGCGTCACGCACAAATTTGTTGAAGAAGTCGATTTGATACACCCGATGTGTGAGTTCCCAGGCGGCTGCAACAAACGACCGACGTTCGGAAAAGCTGGCGAGAAAGCAACCTTTTGTGCGATCCACAAAAATCAAGACGACGTGGATTGCTACCACAAAAGGTGTGAAGAGGAAGGATGTGACACACGCCCCAACTACGGCCCTCCCGGTACCCGAAGCTACAAATATTGCGTCGTACACAAGAAAAAAGGCGACATTGATCTAAGCCACAAAAAGTGTCTCGAGTGCGACAAGATACCCGTGTACGGTATTCCTGGAACGAACCAAGCGGACTACTGCAAAACACACCGGCAAGAAGGCATGCTTGATATAATCAACAAACAATGCGACTTCGACGGGTGTACGACTAAACCTTGCTACGGTAAAGCGGGGACCCCCGTGTCTAGGTGCAGCAAGCACAAACTAAAAGGCATGATCAAGAAACCGAACACGACCTGCCGTTGGCCAAACTGCAAACAAATGGCGATTTGGGGACGCGATTTTCTTCCGCTCAACTGTGCTCTGCACAAACAAGACGGCCAACAAAACCTTGTAGAGGAAGCCTGCGTAACGTGTCAAGAAAGTTCCATTTTGGATGCAACGAAACAGTGCGAAAATTGCAACCCCGAAAGTTTCAAACGAGTCCGGCTGAGCAAGCAAAACGCGTTGATGAACTGGCTTGACGCGAACGGGTTCGAAGGCGACCAAACCGACAAGATGATCGATGGCGGCGAATGCGGGAAGGAACGACCTGACCGCCTTTTTGATTTCGGCGACAAAATGGTCGTTATCGAATGCGACGAGTACGCGCACCGAGGACAAAGTCGTGCCTTGGAGGAAAAACGCATGATCAACATCGGGCAATCGTTAAAAGGTATGCCTGTTTATTTCATTCGTTGGAACCCGGACGTTTACGCCGGAGGCGACGCGGCCCTTTCGACGCGACACGAAATGGCAGTCACCGTGCTTCGTAACATCAAGAACGGAAGCATGAAACTTCCCGTAGCGCTCACGTCCGTGATTTATTTGTACTACGACGGATGGAAAGGTCTGCACCATGAGGATTGGAAAGTGTTGACGGAACTAGAAATGTTTGTGGAGTTGAAAAACGAACTGTTTGTCGCAACGTCGGAAGATACAGCCGCAGAAATGTCTACCAGCGTAATGGAACTGTAGACACTTCTAGATAAGAAGCATAAAGAAAGAAGACTCTAAACAGACTTAAAGTTGTCTCGAGCCGACATGCGAGTTTCGTTGTTCGTCGAAAAAGGTATGATGGCTCTGGCCTGGTAGTCTTCGTGCAGCATTTCCCAACGAGGTTGCGCCACGGATCGCAGTTCCCAAGCTGGCGCGATCGTTCGTGATTCCGTCGTGACCTCATCTTTGGCGGTCGGGTACCGCATAGGGTACGAGTTTACTTCGATCGACGGCGTACAGTCACGGGTAAGCTTGTGTTGCATTCCCCAAAGCTCACTTTCGACCAAGACAAAGTTTTCGTGCCGGTTGGCCCCCCATTTTTGAAGCCGGACGTGCGGGTCGGCGACGTAAGACATCCGTTCGCCGTTGCCCGGCACCTGCAGACCGTAAACCCCGGGATCCGTAAACTCTTGAAGTTGCTTCATGATACGCAACGGGTCATCGTGGTACCTCGTGAAGGCCATTGATTTGAAAATTAGTGTTTATTTTATTTTGCAAGATCAACCTAAAGTATTGGAAAGAGTCGGCAAAAGTCGCGACAAGGATGTAAGCGCCTGCTACGAAACTGGCGTGCTGGTCGAAATCGCTCATGACTTTGTTTTTAACGAACTTGAAGCGGTAGACCAACCAGGCTGCTAAAATCGTTTTCACGACCGTGTTCGCGACCACGAAGTACGTGGGCTGCGACTGGATGAGGCCAAAAAAGAAGAGTGCCGTAACAATGCCCACTACGGCGTTGAAGGTTTGAAAAAGCATCACATGTTTCGGGACGTGGTGCTTTGGCATCGTGATGACTCTAGTATAGTGTAAAAAAAATATTTAAATATGCTCTTGGTATGACTATGGAATGGAAAAATTGCAGCAAGAACTAAAGAGCATGACGCTGGACACATCAAACCCTTACATGCAATGTTTAGCCAACCTTTTAGAACCTCCGACTAAAACGTATTTAAAGCGGTTGTTAAACTACTACGAACGCATGCTGCCAACGTTGACGGGGAAAAAGAGGGATGTTGTCGAAAAATTAATTTCGCAATTGAAAAAAAAAATTATATAACATGTAGAATATATAAAAAATGCTTTCGGACATGTCGTTGACCTTAGTCGCTTGTCTCCTTTACTTGCTGCTCTCCTCGCGGTACGCTTCCAACTTCGTGAAGAGTTACCTCAGCTTGACCGACGACATGTCGACGATCGGCAGAACCGTACTGTTCGGTCTGTTGTTAACTTTAGCAATGCAAATGCTCTAAATGACCAGTTTTCATTTTTGTTTTGTTGAAGACAAAAATGAACGTTTATTTACCGCCGTTGAACAGCATCAGACCAAGGCCGATGAAAAAGAGAACGAACGGGAAGAGAACGATGACCCAACTGATGTTCGTGTTGATGCGGCATAGAATGTTCAGCATCCAGGTCCACACGGCAATGTAGAGGGCGTTGACGATCAAAAGCATCATGGGGTTCGAATGCGGCGCCGAGTACGTCCCTAAAGTAAAACGGTCCGTAGCCCCAAGATTTTGGGCGAGCATAAACAGTAGCCCGAACAAGGAAATGACCAAATAAAACTGGGCGGGCTTGCAAAGAGAACCGTAGATGTTGCCTAGTTTCGCCATATGATAGAAAATACATTTTTTTTTTCAAAAGCAATGTATTTCCAAAAGATTAGCTTAAGTAAGGTTGGTCGGAAACGTTAGGGGAGACGTCATGGCTTCTTCCCATAAAGGTGTTGAACGTGTTGGACATGCCGTGCGCGGACGAACGAAGTAGGTTTACCAAGGGTTGGCTAAACGTGTAGCGCTCGTCCATCAACCCTCCGCCTTTCAAAGCGTTCGGAGGGCGCGGGAACGCGGTCGAAGGCTGCGGGTAGTCAGGAAAACGGAAACCTCCTACCCTTCTTCGAGTTCGTCGTTGTCTCTTTCGTTTACGATGATACGTACTACGTCGTCGCATACTAAGAATTTATAAAATTATAAAGAGTTATATATGTCGGACACGGCTGAAAACGGTAAAGAATCCGCAACTGCAGTCAAGGAAGCTCCCGTTCCGGAAGCAGCCCCGGCAGCAGCTCAAGCAACGCTTGGGGAAAATCCGCTCACGAACGTCAACAGCATGATGAAGTATATCAGCGACATTTCGCCTATCCTGATCACTGGTTTTCTTTTCATGAACACCGTTTTCAACTATGATTTGAAAGCTCTTTTCTGGGTCGGCCCTCTGTTTATTTGGCTTATGGTCATGAGGTTTGTGCAAAGCAAACTAAAGAACAACGAGCTAGCTAAAACAGACACAACCTGCAGCCGCCTTTTTGGGTCGTACAAATCGCCTTGTCTCTCCTCGTTTTTTATCATGTACACTTTGGGCTACATTGCAGCGCCTATGCCCGTGTATGACGACTGGAACATTATTGCTATTTTGATGTTCGTCATGCTTTTTATGATGGATGCTTACGCGAAAACAAACGCGGCTTGTTCTACCAAGTCAGGAATCGCCATCGGCGGTATAGGAGGCTTGCTCATCGGGGTTTTCATGTACTTTGCTATGAGTTGGGCCGGACTAGGAAAGTTCTTGTACTACACTACGGGCAACACGAACAACGTGTACTGCTCGAAACCAAAAGAGCAAAACTTCAAATGCTACGTCTACAAGAACGGGAACATTATTTCTACGATTTAGAAAGGCACGTCCCAGACGAGCTTTACTTTCCAGTAGCGGTCGACCCCGTGGGTCTTCTCGTAGTACACTTTGGCCGCGCCTTCTTTTTCGATGGTCTCCAACAGGAACAAGAGCATGGGGTCGTGTCTGTGGTACGACCGCACAAAGATCCAAAACCGTTTGAACTTTTTTCCGACGTTCTTCGTGTCGTCCATCACCTGCTCTGCAATTTTAAAAACTCCGTCCATAAGCATAGACTCGAACTTCGCGCGTATCATCTCGGTCGTGCAATGCGGGAGCGCATAGCTTATGTAAAAGATGTGTGTATTTTCCATATTTTATGTTATAACTTCATGGAAGCGTTACAAATGTACGTTTTGTTCAACGGATTTGTTTTTGAAAACAAAAAAAATGTTGTAAAATTATCGAAAATTATACCATGGAAAATGCATTGATTTCAAAGTACATCGCTTTGGTCATTTTTATCGCAGCAGCGTTTTTTACCGCCATTAAGGGTAAATATCTGCTGGCGCTCATACCTGCGGTTGCAAGCGTAGCGTATTTCTCCATGATCAACGACCCGGCCAACACGGAAAAATTCAGGTACTTGGACTGGGCCGTCACGACCCCTTTGATGCTTATCGCCATA
>Ga0114978_10001709_pt1 | contig 18400 bp, 9 predicted proteins | sample S_140212_EF_Meta_FD_87027 | JGI IMG/M metagenome (GOLD analysis project Ga0114978, IMG submission 87027) | Freshwater microbial communities from Lake Simoncouche, Canada to study carbon cycling - S_140212_EF_MetaG | ecosystem: Environmental > Aquatic > Freshwater > Lake | place: Lake... | reverse complement strand
TAATTTATAAAACATAAACTCAGTTTCACCACCAGTATGAACATCATTTAAATAAGTCATCCAAACAAGTTCTCTTAAACTATGTTCATGCGGACCATATCCTCGATCTGCATGAATTCTGTGAAAAGCACCTTTGAGTGGATATTTTTGAACATTAAAATGTTCAGTGACTGCCAATGGAGGCACAATACCATGTAGATTATAATACTCTACATATTGTGCTCCAATTTCCAATATCTCATTTTGTATAAGCATACAATGATTTGGTGGTAAAGTTAAATCTAAAGAATCTTTTTTAGATTTATCAATACCAGTTCCTGTCTTACCTTCACGTGGACGTAAAACTTGCATTGCTGCTATAGCCTGTTCAACTGCCTTATCTGATACTACACTTTGTGTAATAAATGTAGTAAGACCATTAATTTCAATCGGTTGTATATTATTTAACATTTGGGTAAAATCCTTCATAAAACCATTTAAATTCATTCAAAACATTTCCATGGAAAGTTGTAGACAATGATCTATTTGGTTCGGTATAATATTGAAATTTTGGATGTGTAGTGTGATCAGTTCGTTCTCTGAAGTAAGCATTATCATGCTCAATAAGTTCAGATTGAGAAATATTATTTAAATCATGCTCGTAATACTCTTGCCCAATAAAATTATACAATTGTTTTAATGATGTAACAGGATCTGTTGTAAAATCTTCATAACGAATAAACAAAACTTTATTTTGAGTTTTCTTAAAAGTTTCCATTAATCTTGGAAGTTCAAGAGTCAACGATGCGGTCAATGAATTCGATTCACCCAAATAAAATTTATATTTTTCGGCTTCATGCATTCCTGCAGATAATGTCAAGGATTCTCCAAAAGAATGCAGAGCTAAAGTTCTATGATTAACTTTTTCAAAACTCTCAACAACATCTCGTATATCTCGAACCATGCAAATATACTTAGATTCTGGGTAAATATGAAATACATCAGACCATGAACGATTTTTAGATATAATAATTGGTTTATTCGTCAGTGCTTCAAACCATCCTTTTGTTGCGCCATGCACTGCTCCATACATAGCCTTATCGGCTTGTTCTACGGACATTGCTTGGAACTGTTCCCTGAATCTTGATTTAACAAGCATAGCATCTTGCACTAAGCCATGCAGAGCGCATGTACCTGTAGTAAAGACTTTGGGATTTTGCTGTAAAATATTCATCAAGATGGTACTTCCTGATCTTGGAAGCCCACCGCAAAAATGCAATTGATTCATTATAACTCCATATTTAATTCATCATATAATTATATATCTAACGAAAAAACCACCGAAGTGGAAAAAGGTTAATCTAGATTAACCTTTTATTAATTAATCTTGAGATCCAGCGTTGCTTTGTCTATTTGAATTGTATGAAACTGTTCCAACAGAAGAACTTGTAGATTCAGAAGCAAACGAGAATTTTGATATGTTGTTCCCACTCGGTGTTGGATTAGCTGCATTATATCCCTGAGCAACATATCCGCTAGCTGTTGAACTAAATCCAGCTGAATTAGAACGCACGGTATTCAGTGATGCCACATTTGTAGCATTTACATTTGATGCGAATGGAAATCTATTGATCGTGTCAGTATTTACAAGAGTTGGTGGAGTTATCTGACCACCAACCTGATAACCATATGTTGCATTTGAAATGCCAGTACTAAATGCTTTAGCTTGAGTTAAAGTAAGAACATTGGTGGCATTGGTGTCTGTTGCGAATGGAAACTTTGCGGACTCATCTGTGTGCGCAGTATTAGTTAAGATACCACCAGTTACGTATCCACTTGTATCAGAATTTTGTCCAGACATATAATATCTGGCATTTGTTACATTACCAACGAATTGCATACTAGATGAACTCTGAGTCGCAAAAGAAAATTTATCAATAATAGCCTGTGAAGTACCAAGAGAAGTTCCACCTACAAAATAACCACTAACTGGAGAAGATACCCCAGTGTGGCCTCTTCTATAAGATGGTGAAACATAATAATCATTAATTAGTCCAGTTATGTATGTCACTGATGGAGTTGCACTTGCGAATGTCAGTCTTTCTATAGTTTGAAGTTCTGTAGCACCGCTAGTATACCCACCAGAACTATAAGTAGCAACTTGAGATGATGTATTTGCAGAATCTGATCTAGCAACAGTTAAAACTCCAACTGAAGTAGCATTTGTATCTGATGCGAATGGAAATCTAGCAATAACATTTGAAGCACCATTACCACCAGCAATATACCCAGCAACTGTACCCAGTGCTGGTGGTGCATTAGTAACTTCAATTGTTCCTGTATTTGATATTAAATTAAGTGTTGCAGCTGACATTACTCTGTTAGAGTCAAAAATGTCTGTACCTGATCTTTTGAATGTCATTTTAGTTTTCTCTAATTAATCTTGCCAACTAGCAAACCCGTACTTACCCATTGTTAAGTTTCCAACTGAAGTAGCATTTCCATCTGTTGAAAACGAGTATTTTTCGTATTGAGTAGACCATTGACTGAATGGTGATGTAGTTGGCGGATTTGGATTGGTTTTTCCGATACCCAACATGTGATATCCGTACAGAGTGCTACTTATGCCAATTTGATTTCCCCATGCAGTATCAGACAAATTACCAACTGTAGTTCCAGTAGCTGGAGATGCTGAGAATGGAAACTTTGTAATTGTGGAAACTGATGGTCCAGGAGGAGCATTACCACCAGAAGAATAACCATGAGTAGTTGAAGAATTCCCAGTACTAATACTAACAGTATTAGCAAGATTACCAACATTGCTAGTTGGTGTTGATGCTGCGAATGGGAATGATGTTACTGTTGTAACCCTAGAAGCAGTATTATCAATTCCACCTCCCATGATAAATCCATTAGTTGTATTTTGCGCAGAAGCACCAAATTCTCTATTATAGTTTAATGCTCCAGTAGAAATAGCACTATAATCGCATGCGAATGGATATCTTTGCATATCAGTCACGGTGCCTGAGTTTCCTGGATTTCTTCCACCACTCAGATAACCATGAGATAATGAGGAATTAGGAGTTGCGTAATGTTGAGTGTTTGTAGTCAAACGCCAAATTCCTGCCCACTGACCCATGACAGGTGAATTAGTTGCGAATGGTACTTTTTCAATAAATCCAATATATCCAGGGCTATGGAAACCACAAGATGGTGCCGACCATCCAGATCCACGATATGCGCTGTTTTCAGAAGTTGATCCAACTGTAGTTGCGTTTGTATCCGTGGCGAATGGAAATCGTTCAATTATTTTATAGTTGTTTAGTTCTGGAGCACCAGAACGTGTATTACCCTGAGCATTATATCCAAAATTTGTACCCTGAAACTGATCAGTATGCGTCATCTGAAGCGCACCACCAGTTATGGTGATAGTATCAAAATAGCTTGCTGGTTCAGTATCAGCAATAGATGTTACTGGAGTTGTTAGTGTAAATGCCATTTTTTATACCTGTTGACCTGATGAAGCGTATCGTTTCTGTGATAATGCGCCAGAAATTATTCCAGAAGTATCTGCAGCAAAACCAAATCTATCTATTTGTGATGTAACAGTTGTTGATGGAATAAGATATGCACCAACAGAATATCCATAATCTGTTGATGAAACACCAGCAGCACCAGATTTAGAAATAGCTAATGAAGCAACTCCCGTGGCGTTTGTATCTGTTGCGAATGGAAATTTATCAATAGTATTGTAAGTTGCTGATGCAATTTGTCCACTAGCAGTATAACCACTAATAGTGGAAGATAATCCACTACCATACCTTCTACTAACTGCTAAAGATCCAACTGAAGTAGCGTTTGTACTTGAAGCGAATGGGAATTTATCAATCGTACTATAGTAAGTGGAATTATCTTGTGAAACACCACCAGAGGTATATCCATATGTTGCCGATGATTGTCCTGCTGCAGTATATCTAGCAACAGTTATAGTGCCAACTGAAGTAGCATTTCCATCTGAAGCGAATGCAAATTTATCAATTACGCTTCCTGTTTGACCACCTGTACTCCAACCATATCCGTATGGAATAGATGATTGTCCAACTAGACCTTGTCTACCAGTGCTTAATGCACCTACTGATGTTCCAGTTCCACTTGATATTGAAAAAGGATATTTATCAATAGTTGTAGTATTTTGTGAATCAGAAGGATTAATACCACCAGTAGTATACCCAAACGTCGCCGAAGAGTTACCACCAATGTTATATCTTGCCTGACTAATACTACCTACGTTAGTTGATGTATTATCAGCAGCGAATGTAAATTTATCAATAACTGCACTTTTTGGACCAACATAACCACCTGACGTAAATCCTGCAGTAACACCTTGAAATGTAGCTGTTGGAAGTTTTGCGGTTATCCCCACATTAAGCCTATCAGTACTGGTAAGTGTTAAACCAGTTAGTGATAATGCACCTGAATCATTAATTAAGGTAGTGCCGTTTTCTGTGAAAGCCATTTTATTTTGCTTCTAAGTTTTGTAGTCTTTGATCAAATTCTTTGAATGCTTCGATAAGATAAGCAGTGATACCCTGATAGTTAACAGACTTAATACCATCTTCATTTGTATTAACTAAGTGCGGTAAAACAGTTTCTAATTGCTGAGCGATAACACCAGAAGATTTATCGCCAGTATCTGTCCAATCAAATTCAACACCATTCAATGCACGAACAATAGCTGTAGCATTTACGATAGGTGTAATATTTGACTTTAATGTCTCGTCAGATAGAGAGTTAAAGTTTGTTGCATTTAGAGTACCAGTACTTGGGTTATAGTATAATTTAGTGCTGGATACGTTTGTTGTGCTTACAGAGCCAGAAGTAGCTGATGTAAATAGAGGATATCTTGAATTACTATTAGTTGAAGTATCATCTGAAACTGTAACACCACCACCAGCTGTTTGGAAAGTAGGAAGTGCACCAGCACCATTACTTGTCAATACCGTACCTGATGCACCTACAGAAGCGATTGATTGGAAAGCACCAGTAGAAGTAGTTCCACCGCAAAGAACAGCATAAGCAGTTGCAGATGATAAACCAGTACCACCATATGGTACTGTAATACCTGTAGCATTCCAAGTACCAGTAGTAATAGTACCTAGAGTAATAATACTAGTTGATCCAGCAGATGCACCAGCATTATAGTACCATGAAGCAGCAGCATTACTAGCTGTACTAATACAAGTGAATGTAGCCTGTGTAGAAGCAGGAACTGCAAAAACAAGGTTAGTACCACTTGTGGTTCTAACAGTAACAACACCAGAACTTTGGTTTACGATCGTATAAGATACGCCAGCTACTAAGGTAGAAGTATCTGGTAAGTGAACAGTTTGTGTAGTAGATCCAGTAAAGAATTGCTGGTTATTGCTCGTAGAAGATAGGGTAGTTGTACCAGCTGCAGTAGCAGTAGTACTATAACCTAATTTAGTGTTATCGATCGAAGGAAAGGTTAATGTTTTATTTGTAAGAGTTTCAGTACCAGCTAGGGTAGCTAGAGTACCACTTGTTGGTAGTGTAAGAGAAGTAGTCCCGCTTACAGTAAGTGTAGTTCCGTACGCACCAGAGATCGTTAAAGTACTTGAGGCACTAGCCTGAGCAACACCAGTACCACCATAAAGTGGGCTAATTGTCGTTGCTTTCCATGCACCTGTAGTAATACCAGTGGTAGAGCTAACTGTAGTGATAGCTGAACCACCAGTAAGGCTATTCAGTGCCCCACTATACGTGGATTCAATTTTATCAGTGTTTAGATTACTAAAGTTATTGTCCACTTCCGTATTGGTAAGTGGAGACCCTTTAGTCGCTCTTAAGGTTATAGTTGACATGTTTCCTTATCCTTTTATACGATCTTTAATTAATGCTGTAAGCATTTGTTTGATTTCACTCAAATCTTCTTTTATGTTATTTATCTCGGAAGCCTGACGATTCATCTCATCTTGTCTTAATCTTAGAGATTCTCTCTGGGCGACGTATTTTTCATACTCAGAACTATTAGTATTTAGGATTGCTAGAGTGTCAGTATCCCTGACTAATCCAGCATTTCCCTCAACTTTCAAAAATTTTGTCATATTATACGCAAGCAATAATTCTTAGATCTCTAATCCTTGGCGCAGCAGAACTATTTGTAGACTGCATTACAATCTTGACTGCAATTGCATCGAAAGGAACTAAACCATCTTCAGAATAATCTACATCATAGAAAATACCACCACCATTTTGAACCTTCTTAATGGGTGTATCTGGGCTAGTTAAAGTCCAGTTAACTGTCTCTAGGTCACGAGTAGTGCCAACTGGATTTGTCTTATAATAGACCAATACATCAGCTTCATTCGGGCAGTTAGTTGCCAAACGAATTCTAAAGAAGTTAGAAGGGTTTGCCAATTTAATTGCTTTGGATATATACTTGTTAATAGAAGAACTACCCTTTGGAGCAATTTCATCAACGAATAAGTTTCTCAACTGAACTTTAGTACCAGAAGCTGCGGATTCATTATTTGCGAAAGTTCCACTAATAGTAATAGTCCCAGTAGATGCACCATCACCAGCTACGCCAGTAACTAGATAAGTACCATTGTTACCCGCAGTAGTTGCGCTTGATACTGTAATATACTTACCAACAGAAACAGTTTGAATCAGTGCCGCAACTGTAGCATTGCTAGTAGTGATTGTTGAACCTGCGAAACTATAAGCACCAGTTGCACCAGTGAATAAAGTTACGTTATCAAGTTCAGCCACATTGATATTATCTTCACGTGGTTTGTTTAACTTATTAGAAATTGCAATCAATGAAGTTCTATGCGTATCAATGATAGGAGATAGAGCATCATTTGTGGTTGAAATTGCAGCTTGCAAGTAAACAGATTTCTGACTTACAAATGCATCTTCGTTAACAGTTGAAGCAACAACAGCTGGTGCATAGAGATAGTTACTATCATTCGGGATGACACCATAATAATCTCCAACAACATAAGGAGATTCTGAACCATCAACTGATTTACCAGAAGTAGTCTTCAGCGTAAAGTCACAACGTGTATCTGAGAAGTTTTGTGCCTGAACGCTTGGTTGAACGATATCATAGACTACGTTATGTCCAGCACGAACAGTTTCTCCACCTGTGTAGCCAGTAGTATCTGCATTACTTGTAACTTCAATTACGTAAGAATCTAAATCAACATCAGTAATGTTATGCGTAATCGTTGCGCCAAGAACATCTTTATACAATTCTGTTACTGGAATTCCATTTACTGGAAGAGCATATTTGTATGCAACTCCAGAACTTATTGTAACTGAAGCAGTTGCTTTCAATACTAAAGTAGTATCATTAGTCACATGATCAACGATACCGATACACTTACCATCAGATGCACGGAATAGTGCGGCACCAGAAGCAGTGAAGTCATCAATAAACAATGTACCAATACCAGTAACTGTAGTACTTGATGTTGAGCAAGTAATAGTTCCACCAGAAGAAGTAGTTCCAGCATAAACTGTAGTATCTAGATTATCTAAAGTAACTTTAGAGTTAACAAATAATCCATGATCACGATGCCAAACACGAACCTTGTTAGTTCCAGATACAGTTTGGAAAGGATCTAGGTCAATAACTTTCATTGGTAGAACATCGTTTGTAAATACAACGCTACCCTGTGCAAGAATATCAAATTTAGCACGATAAACAGTAAACTTCAAATCTTGATCTTGGTTTGCTGTCCAAGTGGAAGCATTTTGTGATTTGAATAGAACGCCAGCATAAGGTTGTTCAGAAATAGTTCTTGAAGAATCTGGGATCTGATCACCCATCTGACTAATCCAAACTTTATAGTTGCTTGAATCAGAAGCCAATACAATACAGTACTCACCTCCATCCTGAACATATACAGGAGATGGAAACGTGAACGTAGTTGGAGTGTCATACTTAGGATAGTTTGTTCCAGAACCATCTGTCATTGCAACAGTAGTGCTAGAGATATTTACCTGCTCTGATTTCAATGTGACTTCAGAGAATGGTAGAATACGTTTACCTGGATATCCATTTACAACATCGCGAATTTGCAATGTTACTGGAAGTTTACTATCCTTAGTTGCAAAAAAGATATCTACTTTACTTAAGAAAGCGCCACCCTTGGATTGAACCAAGAAAGTCTGAGCCAATGGGTCATACCAACCAGTATCACGGGCAACACGTTCAATGGTTTTAGTAACAGTATCATTCTCGTTAACAATTTCTTGAATAATGTGTGCGTTACGGATAGAAAGAACAGTCTGTTGTTTAGTTTCTAGGATACCTTTTGCTTCGTATTGAACTTTAGCAGAAGATGATTGTTGACCATTAACAGTGCTAACATCTAGAAGTTTGAACTCACGAGTACCAGTACGGAACTTAATATTATCATTATCTGGAATAAAGAATACAAAGTTTAGTTCACCACTACCGTTAGTAATTAAATTACCACCTTGAGTTTTATTACTTTCGCGAGCAGTAACAGTACCAACAGCACCAGAAATAGAACCAGAGATTGTTTCACTTACAGTAAAAGTTCCCTTTATGTTCATTACGTGAAGTCTTCTAATTCCAGTATCTGAATCATATTCTCTGCCAACAACTACAGCAGTTGCAGCAGAAGATGCACCAGTAATAACATCACCAATATTCAAACAAGTATTACCTGCAGCATCAGCAGTAAACGCACCAGAATTAGTATCAATAGTACGTGCTGTTTCAGAAGCTAGGCTACCTGAATTCTTTGATGTTTCAAAATCTGTTGATGTTAAAGACGGCAGTGTATATGTAATATAAGAAGATGGGGTGCAATATGCACTTACGGAAATATCATCGAAATAAGGATAAAATCTTGTATTTGGTTTTAATTTCTTAACCTGAACCAACACGTTACGTCTACGAATGTAAGGAATTAACGTAGTTGAAATTATTTTGTCGTCAACAACTTGACGTTCCATCTGAACTGCAAGTGTAGATTTAACACCTTGTCTAGATCTAGAAATAGTTTGTGCAGTAGTCGAGACAAAAACCTGACGTGCTGGACCACTTCCGCCACCACCAAAACGATTATTAAATTCATTTACATCAAGATAGACTGCTGCACCAGATCCAACATTAGATCCAGTAGTATCACCCATGTACCCACGTGACGCCCAGTTATCGCCTGTTGTATATTGAATCAATGCTCCACCAACTGGAACTGATTGACCTATCCAGTTAACTTGCCATGCGTTCCAGATAGTTCCAAGAATACCAGCCTGAGTTGCAAGTGCTGCAATAGTATTGAAGTTACCTTCTACGTTACGAACAATATCTGGAGCACGTTGTGTTTCAAACCAATCATCAGATGATGGGTTAAGTTTAATATCACCCAAGAAAGTAAAGATTGCGAATGGATTAATGTTCTCTATACGAGAAGCATATTGTTGCTTAACCAAAGGAATATGATCAGTAACAGGAAGCGTAATAAGATCTCCATAAACTTTATAACCAGCAGTGGTACGATCATTATCGTTTGAGATGCTTTCAATCAAATTTACATTATTAATATTATAGAATGGACGTAATTCGCCATTCTGCATATCAACAGAGCAGAGATAGTCTGGGGATAGTACATTACCTACGTTATGTCCAGTAAACGAATCAACAATAAAACCATTCTTGAATCTCTCAAGTCCATTGGCATCAGTGATTGACAACCCTTTAGTTTCTTGTTCTAGTAAAGACAAAGATGTGTAGTACTCTAAATTATCAATACGTTTTTCTAGTTTACCAATATCACGCATGGTATAACGCTTATTGTCAACCTGATCAACAATAATATTAGCGTTTGATGTGCCAAAAGTATATGGCTCAAGTGACAGTTTATAAAGAACCATACCAATTGCAGGATCTAATGGTTCACCTGGAACTAAGGCAGGAACACCCGCAACATTAAAGAATGAACCATCTCGACTAATTGCAATTTTATCCTTACGAGATAGGTAGTATGAATAATCTACCGTAATATCTTGACCACGTTTAGGTGGCATTGAGAATGATGAACCAGAACCAGAGAATATTGTTCCAGCGTCACCAATTCTAGGGCGGAAATCTAATACATCACGCAATGAAATGCCATTATATGAAGGAATATCGTTTACACGAACTGTTCCTGGATATGAATTGATTGTAAAGTAATCGCCAGATGAATGAGAGAAATACTCAAACTCAACAGAGATTGGAGCAGTAGGTGCTGAATAAGAATGCTTTAGGAACAATCTACCTACATCATAGTATTCATCACGTTGACCATTATCGAAGTCGTAACGATCATAGATGCTAATACCATAAGTACCACTCGGACTAGTGAAATTTCCAGTATCCATCATAATGGATTTAATTCGAAATACGTCAGCTTTACCCAATGACAAGATAGCCTTCGTAGCTGTTGCTTGAGTAGTATATGTTTGAGTAGTTGTTTGTAGAGTTTTAGTTTTTTCACCACCATCAGAACCAATCTTCTTAATTGTTGCCATTACAATAAAGTTAGAAGAAGCGTAAGTATCTGGAAGAGTGAATGTAATAGATGAAGAACCACCTGCACTAATAGAAGTTGGTAAAACAACTACACCGCCTGCACTTGCATCATACCAAACAACAATATAGTTATCTGGTTCTGTAGATTCTGCAAATACACCAGCAGTAGTATTAATAGTTAGAGTACAAGAACCACCAGAACCAGAACCAGTAGTCCCACTAAGGTATTGCATACCATAGTAAATAATCTGTTTTGCGGAACTTGCATCACGAACAGATTTAATAGCGTAGTTTGGTAGTGGGAAGATAAGAGTATTGTTTGTTGGCTCTTGCATTTTAGTTTTAACTAAACTAATAATTCCACCATCAACAGTAACTGAAGAATCTACAACGATAACTCCATTACTAGTAACTGTTACTACTCTACGGATATTTGCTGAAGAACCTACGTAAATATAGTCACCAACTTTAAGTGCTGGGCTTGTTAGTGTGCCACCCGACCATGCTGAGCCAATACCAGTCAATGAAGTAGAAGCACCTTTAGTTGGATAGCTGCTATAAGTTGTTGCTGAACCCACTAAATTTAAAGTTACTGCATTAACATTAGCAGTAAAGTTTAAATTAGTATCTGAACGACTATAATAGAATGCCTTTGCGTCGCGGTCAAAATCATAACCAGAAGTAATACTTACATCAAATAGATATAATTTGTATACTGCTGTTTGCTGGCCAATAGTGCCACTGTGCCATTCAATACCACGAACACGAGCAGTACCAATTGCGGTTGCACTTGTTGGAGCAACACCAACAGAAGAAGTGAATCTATTATAGATTATAATCTTTGGGCAGCCAGTCGTTGAATCGAATGGCGGTAATGAGTTAATATTTGTTACGTAAACAAAATTACCAAGTGGAGTATTTAGATAACTATCAGTAACTTGAACTGATGTTCTTGCTTTATCAACAGTAACATATTCAGTTGCGATCTTTTCGATCTCATATCCCTGAACGTATGCCTTTCCTGGCTCCATACCGATAGCTAATTTAGCTTCATCCCCACCATTTTCTGGGGTATAGATACCACGATTATATGTTGGTTTTAAATTATATTCCCAATTTACACCACTAGAAGATGTTCCATCATAAGATGTTCCACTAGTATGTGTTGGAGGAATATTAACTGAAGTTGCAGAATTCTTAGCAGCGTACGTGATTCCACCATTAGTAACTACGTCGCCAATTAAATAAGCAGTATTCTCTAACCACTGACCACGTTCATTGCTACGATGCTCGCGAACATCGAGTGCAAAAGGTTTAATTGTATAATTACCAGACTCATCATATGTACGACGAGCCAGTGTTTTTTCAATTTCTGCATAAGCAGTTTTAGTAACTTCACGTTTAACTTGTCCTTCAGTCGTCGATAAGAGTTCAATAAAACCATCATCTTCTTCTGAATCTTCAGCAAGTTTAGTTAGAATTAAATCAATAAAGTAACGATGAGCACCTGGAGCAGCATAGTTAAAACTATTCTGAGCATTGTCCAGAAGCATCTCATATCCAGTATCTTCTGGAGTTAATTTAGATTCAATAACATTTAGACCAATACGATAAGAAGGATTATTAGTATATTTGTCCAGAAGAATTGTTTGCGTGTCACAAAGAACAAAGAAACCATTAACATAGTAAACACCACGTTGTACAGTTGCAGCAGAACCAACCCCAGTAGCACCTGAGGCATAAGCAGTTACAGTATAACTGTCATCTGTTGCGGTTAATATCTCACCATTAGCAAAAACCTTTGTAGTATTATCATCTCCAGTGGATGTATAACGAACGTAAATCGTAGTTGGGTCTGCGCCTTCTGCACTTACAACATTTAATACTTGGGCAGTAATGCCAGATGTTCCAACCAAAGTTTTATCTTGCAAATTAGAAACGAATGTTTCAGTTACATCACCAGCAGAGTTAAATACCTGCAATTTAACATAATTATATTTTGTGTCAAGAGAGATCTGTCCTGGAATGACCATAGCACCTTCTTTAAAGAGGTGGTCACCCTGACGGGAAATTTGATTTTGTAGAATTGTTTGTAGCTGAGTTAATTCTCTGGCTTGAACAGCAAAACTTGGACGAAACAAAATTCTGTAGAATTTATTGTTTTCATCAAAGTCATCATTATACGGTTCGGTGTTAAAATCTAACATTGTTGATCTCTATCCTGTAAGTAATCTTTTATATTTATTAGAACCTAATAACAGTTCTAAGGGTAACTGCTTCATCATTTGTAGGCGTAAACGCTTGTTTATTGTCGATAAACAGTAAGTCTCCAGAATATTTATCTACGTTTGGAGGAGTCACTGAAGTTGATGCGAATAAATCTGAGTTATCATTAGTAAATGCATCTCCAGTTGTAATTAATGCGTTGTCCATGGATTGAAGTAGCAATGATGATCCCGTATTAGTAACAATTCTAAATCTAGTAGAATCACTAGTTTTATAAATGATAGAATCTATTGGGAAGAGGGTAGGGTTTGCTACACCAGAAATAACCCAGCATGCCGACGCTAAAATAAGAGTCAATGGTTGAGTGTTTGAATATTGCCTTGGTCCCTTAATAATACCAATCTGACGATAGTCATTATTTACATTAAATCCCTGATTCCTATCTTGAGAAATATTACTATAGAACATTAATGTGCGAGCGTATAAATTATTTAGCGCTTCTTTTCCATATCCACCATATGGACCAATAATTGCTCTTGCCTGTGCACCAAATCCTGTACCAGTAATGGTAACAGTTGCCTTACGATATCCAGATCCACTGCTAGTAATATTAATACGTTCAATTGCACCATTACTAATAATAGCTTCTGCTACAGCACCAGTGCCGTCTCCAGTGATTGTAACTGTGGCAAAGCCATAACCATAACCACTTGAAATAATTGGACAGTTTAATATTTTACCATCTACAGTTAGTAATTCAATATTTGCTTGAAGAGTATTAACATCACCTGGAGATAAGTCTGCAACAACTTCTGCATCTTCGCCATCGCCAGTGATACTCAAATTGGCATAAGTGTATCCGACTCCTGGATCATCAACTTGCACACCAATCAATTGACCAAAATAACCTTCAAATCTAAACGTGCAAGTACCATTAGTTATTGAACCTGCTGTATGAGTTGGCTCAACAACCCCACTGATACCACCAGTTATTACTGTATATAATCTATTACTATACCAAACTTTTAACCCTAAGGTATATGTGGTGCTATCTTGCCACTCTTGTCCCAAAGTATCTGCTGCAAAAATTGGTATTAATTTAGCTTCTGATTTTATGCCAGTGAAATAAAATGCTGCGCCTTCACCAAGTTCTTCTGTAATAGTAATTGTTGGAATATCTGAGTAACCAGCCCCATATTTAATCAAAGTACTTGCAGTTGCCTGAGCTCCAGCATAATCTAGGGTTGCAGTACCATTTGATGCTGATCCAGACAAGTGTACTGGTGCAGTAACACCAGTAGTTCCTGAACCAGTAACAGTATAAAGTCTAGTTGAATAATAAATCTGATCACCAATACTAACACTTGTTGATGGTGCCCATGAAGTACCGAATGTAATATCTGGAGCAGTTATATAATCATATCCTGGATCTGTGATGATTACACGAATTATTGATCCATTTTGTAATACTGCTGTTGCTGAGGCAGCTGAACCGCCACCACCATCAAAATAAACTGTTGGTGCTTGAGTGTATCCTGAGCCACCACTAAGAATTTGTATGTCTCTTAACATACCATATACAATAAGATCAGTAATCTCGCCATCTTCTACAACAGCTTCTGCTGTAACTGTAGTGCCAGCATATGTTAATGCAGTTGTTCCATTTTCTACTGTACCAAAACGATGAATTGGACCAACTGTTGATGTAGTTCCACCAACTGAAACTAGGTATATATTATTACCATAACTTAAATACTGACCAACAATAGGAGATTGTTGAGAAAGCCATGGAGATACCCCATTGAATGGAGGATCAATAGAAATAGTTGGTGTTGAATAACCAGAACCACCAGCAGTGAAAGAATGATCAGTTAAATATAATGCTTCTCCAGAAGAATTACCATCCCCCTGTATCGTAATAGTTCCATAACTATATCCACTTCCTGCTTGATTAATACGGATAGTTTTTAAAGTTCCAGAAGAATAAAATTGATCTCTTAATGCAGTTAGAACTGGCATGTAAGAATCTGTAAAAAATTTATTTCTTAAAGCGATCGGTATATTGTAAAGAAATTTCCAAATATAGTCATCGCTAGTTTTGACTACATCAATAGAAGTTCCAGTTGGTTTTATCACTGATGGAGTTCCATCATTATTATCAATACATTGATACACATTGAATTCATCAGTGACAACATAAAATTGAGAATTTTCCACTTTCTGCGTTCCAGAAGCAGCAATTGTAACTACACCAGTTGCAATTGCGCCACCACCGCCACCACCAATAATTGTAATTGATGGATTGGAAATATATCCTCTACCACGATTGGTTAAGCTAATGTCAATAACAGAACCATCAAGAACAGTAGATTCTGCCGTTGCACCAGATCCACCAGCATCATTATGATTTACATAATCTAAAGATGCCGTTCCATTTAATTGAGATCCTGTGGTATGACTTGGAGCAGTAGATCCAGTAATTCCTGTATTAGTAACTATGTAAACTTTACCACTGGCTAAAACTTTAATCATATCTCCATAAACATATGCAGTATTTGGAACCCAAAGTACAGCACCTTCTGAACCAATGTAAACATTTGGCGCAGAACCATAACTAAATCCACCATCAGTTAAATTAACACCTTGGACTTCAGTTGAATACTGATCGTCAAAATGATCATAAACTGTTCCACTAGTCCAATCAATACGATTAACAACATAAGCTACGTCAGTAGCTTTAATCGCTTTCATTGTGATAATTTCATTACGAGTTTGTAAATCATAAGCATAACTATCTACTGGCTCTGGAGGTGTTAGCTCATCTTCCCACGTGTGAGTTCTCCCCAAGAAATAATAATATCTTGAATAGTTTGTTATAATCTCAGTATATAAACCATCTGCAATAGAATTATGCAGAGAGGTCTTCATTAAAGAAGATGTAGCCATTTGTGTTTTCTTTTAATTAACTTACAGTAACAACCCAAGTGATAGCGATAGAATCACCTGCAGCTTTATTAACAACAGGGAATGTTGTGCGGCAAAGCATAGTACCAGATGATCCATCATTAAAGATTGCAGCTTCAGTGATAGCACCAGTAGCAGTGGCAGCTGGGAATGTTGCTGTTGCAGTAACAGTATTTGTGGAAGCAGTAAATGATGCCAATGAAACACGACCAGCTTCAGTTCCTAGAGTAGTGTTTCCTACGCTTGGAGTTCCAGTTCCAGTTCCAATTGCCATGTGAGACATAACAGTAGAAGCAGTCCCAGCCATACGACTAGCAATATAGTTTTTACCAACGGTAACAACTAAGTTTGGAACTTTCTTGGATTCTTTTAATTTTCCGTCTTGGGTGAAAACAGAAATTGTAAGTTCACCAGTAGCTTTTAAATTTTCTTTTAAGTTCATAAGATTCTCCTTGTGGTAATTATCCAGTAAAAGCGGATTCACCTTCAACATAGTTTCCGCTATCGTTTAAAAAGTATGATTGTGCAACAGGATAAGGTTCAGAATATGGGTTGAACCATATATTTCCTCCTCCACCAGTCACAGTAATTGTTTCATCATCTAAGTCACCATCGTAATTCGTGGTTATGTTAGTAATAGACTTATTTAGGACAATATATGGAACAGTTCGTGCTGAATCTGTTCCAGTAGTGTCTGAAATAGGTACTTCGTTATTATCGTTCGTTACACCATCATACAAATAATGTGTAGATAGCGATTTAGACATATCTATTGCTGAAATAGATTCAGATGGCGCAACTGTATCCGTATCTAAAACTGCACCATCATACAAATAGTGGTCGTAAATAGGCGAATTAAATACCTTAGTAATAGCGAATGTGCTAATACCTTTTCGGTAAGTTAATCCATCTGCATTTAAATAGTCATCTTCAGTTACAGTGAATGTATTGTCATCTAGTGTAACACCATCATAAAGTAAAGTATCATTCACTAGTTTACTGAATAGAATAGTAGAAGCGTCTGGAATAGTATCCATAGAAACATTACTATCTTCTGTGGTAATTTCATCGTAAAGTAATTGAGAGCCCAACGGCTTAGATAGTAAACTTACGTAACTCTCTGTTGGAGTTACTGATTCAGAATCTGTAGTTGCATTATCATTTATTAAATGCCCAGATGATAGCAGTTTCGACATATCTATTGCCGAAATAGTCTCCGCCATAGAGAAAGAATCCTGCAGAGGTTTTGATAAAGTTATTGCTGGATCTTCCAACATTGTTACCAAATTGGTATCTAACGTAACTCCATCATTTAAGTAAGCAGATTGAACATGCTTACTAAAATCAATTATGCTAATACCATCTCTATATGTTAGTCCATCTGCATTTAAATATTGAGATTCTACTGGGAAGACTTCATTCGGTTCTACATCATCATCATAATTACTAGTTGTGTTGTTTATTAACTTAGATGTTTCAATGAAATTTACATCAGTAGGAATTGCTTCTTCTTGCTCTGGTGTTGCATTATCATTTATTAAATGCCCTGATATTAGAGTCTTATTTAAGAATTTTGTAGATATATTGTCTGCAATAAACTGCTCATCTTGAAATGCAACAAAAAGGTATCTTAATGCAAATTCTAAAGATGTTCCAGCATCAAATTCGTTTCGGATATCAAACTCACCAAACAAAGCCATACCAGCTGGGTGAACTAAAGTTTTAACTGCAGAACGATATGTATCTAATCTCTCATCAATCTTAAGAACATAGGCGAATGCCTGATAATAACGACTATCTTGAATAAAAATAGCATCATCCAAGAAACCATCATTAGTAGTATAGTATCCTGGATATTTTGCTAATGCACCAAGATTAATCTTAACATATGCAGGTTCATCTGGATCTAGAACTGAGTATTTGTTATCAACAAAGAACTCACGAATAATTTGCCCAGAATATGTACCATCCCAGTATTCACCAGTTTCAGTATAATCTGTTATATTGATAATACCCTGTTCAAAAAATCCATCGGTAGATTCATTGAACCCAATGCTATAATTTGGACTAACACCAGAGATTGTTAAACTACTAGATAAATTTGAGTTGGCAGATGTCCCAGATATTGGAATTATGTTTGCAGTAAAATCTGTTTCATAACCAATGCCATATCTAACAAATTCAGCAGCTTCAATGCCACCAGTAGCACTAACTCTAGATATTTTTAATATACTACCATTACCATTACCATTTTTAATAGGATATAAATCACCTACTTTAAACTTCTTTCCAGGTTTTTGTATTTCAATTTTTGCTGTTGTTGGTACTATGGTTGCTTCAAAAGTATCTGCATAGCGGAGAGAATCTCCAATATTGATACTACCAAAGAATCTACGATCGATATAAAATTCATAGATATCACCAGAAATCTGAGTTACATTATCAACCTCAACCTCAACATACTGCCTTTTATCAACTTGAACTCTTAGAATTTTAGTTGGAGTAACTACATCAACAATCTTACCAACAATATCATCTGGACTGCCAGCATTAACTCTGGCAAAAACACCAACGTCTTGATTCCACTTACCATCAGATGCACGAAGAATTTGTTTTGATGGATATTCTACAGTTACTTTTTTATCAAATAAAATT
>Ga0114978_10001708_pt1 | contig 18401 bp, 13 predicted proteins | sample S_140212_EF_Meta_FD_87027 | JGI IMG/M metagenome (GOLD analysis project Ga0114978, IMG submission 87027) | Freshwater microbial communities from Lake Simoncouche, Canada to study carbon cycling - S_140212_EF_MetaG | ecosystem: Environmental > Aquatic > Freshwater > Lake | place: Lake... | reverse complement strand
CTTTTCGCAGCCGTTCGACCGATCCAAATTCCGCCAGCAGGGCTTTTTTGCGCGATGCGCTCACGCCGGGAATGTCGTCGAGCAGGCTTTCGCTCATGCGCTTTTTTAAAAGCAGACTGTGATAGCCGTTGGCAAAACGATGGGCCTCGTCGCGGATGCGCTGCAGAAGTTTCAAGGCCCCGCTGTCCTCGGGCAGCCGCATGGGCAACGGTCGGCCGGGCCGGTAGATTTCCTCGAATTCCTTGGCCAGTCCAATGATGGGCACATCGTAAAGATTGAGCTGCTGCAGCTCCTTGCAGGCACTGGAGAGCTGACCCTTGCCGCCATCTACGATGATCAAATCCGGCAGGCAAATTTCGATTTTCGATTTTCGATTTTCGAGGGCTTCGGCCGGAATCTCCTGGGTGAACTCCGGCGAGAGATCAATGCGCCCGTCATCGCCTGCCCGTCCTTCGACATTGTCCCGCGCTTCGCGCAAGACCCGGCCATACCGCCGCCGCACCACCTCGGCCATGCTGGCGAAATCGTTTTGTCCGTCGGTGGTTTGAATGCGATACCGGCGGTAATTCGCGCGGTCGGGCACGCCATCTTTGAACCGCACCATGCTGGCCACGATGTGGGTGTTGGAAATATTGGAGATGTCGAAACACTCCATCACCCGCGGCGGACGCCCGAGCTGGAGCGCATCGGCCAGCGTGGCCAGATCCTCCTCCGGATTGATGGCCGGGGGCAGCAGCTTGCGGGTGAACCGCGTCATCGGCTTGGTGGTTTTCTTGAGATCGTCGAGCAGATTGCGCAGCTGGGCGGCTTTCTCGAAATCGAGACGTTCGGCCGCTTTTTTCATTTCGGTTTCGACCTGTCCGATCATCTGGCTGGCCTCGCCATCGAGAAGCTCGCAGGCCGCTTCGACCCGGCGCAGGTAGTCGTCCCGGGTGATCTTGGCGATGCAGGGCGCCGAACAGTTCTTAATGATATCATCCAGGCAGTGCTTGTACTCCCGTTCGCCCGGTTCGGGCGGAAGACAGGAACGGATGCCGAATTTTTTGCGGACGGCGTTGAGGGTGGAACGCAGCGCGCCGCTGTGGGCGAAGGGACCGAAATAGCGGGCGCCATCCTCCCGGCGCAAACGGGTCAACTGGAGGCGCGGCCAGGGCTCGTTCAGGTTCACCCGCACCAGAAGGAAGCGTTTGTCGTCGCGGAAACTGACGTTGTATTTCGGGCGGAATTCCTTGATCAGCCGTCCCTCGTAGAGCACCGCCTCGGCATCGCTCTTCACCAGATGCCACTCATATTCCCAGATACTATCAATCAAAGCGCGGGTTTTCAGGTCGGCCTGGTTGACCCGTGAGGGGGTGAAATAATTGGCCAGCCGTTTGCGCAGATCGCGCGCTTTGCCTACGTAAATAACCCGCTTGAGCCGGTCACGCATGACGTAAACGCCCGGCTTGTGCGGGACGTCGCGCAGGCGGGCCTGATGATCAAGAGGCATCCCGGACCATAGCACACCGGGAAATTATCTACGACGGGGAAAACAGACTTCCCGCCAAGCCAGACATTTGCTCGCAATGTCCCGGCGATGGGCGGGACGGGCTTTTCAGGCCGGGCCAGCCGAACCGTTTCCGATCTGCGCAGCTCCCGGCCGCGGTGTCCTTGACCTCGCGAGCGGGATTCCGTAATCCCATACTCGGGACCGATTACATCCTTGATGCGCTTGCCGCCGAGGGAATCGACCACCTCTTCATGGTGTCCGGCGGACTGATCGATCCGTTTTTGACGGCTCTCGACCGGCAGACCGCCATTCGTCCGATCGTGGCCGCCCAGGAAGGCGGCGCTGCCTACGTGGCCGACGGCTATGCGCGGGCGCACCGCAAATTCGGGACGACGCTCTGCATTGGCGGCCCCGGGCCCGGCAATACGGTGACCCCGATCGAAGCCGGGAAAAACCCGCCTCCCCGCTAGATTCGAGGGGATTATCCCGGCGGGGCCGGGCTCTGCGAAAGTGGCTTTGCCGAAAAAAATCCTGGCCGCGACGCTTACCGCGCGGGAAGCGTCAGCAATGGCGCCCCCGTGCTCGGTGCGGCCTGGATCCGGGACAACTGCATCAACAGCGCCAGCGTGTCCTTCGACGCGAGATCCGTTTTGTCGATGCTGAAGTAGTAACCCGCATACCGCACCCACACCATCGCCTCGCTCGGCGGCAGGCGCGAGGCATGAATGACCATCTCGCCATTGCCCTTACTCGCTTTGACGCGAGCGAGATGCTCCGGCGGAGTCTCCGTATTCTTGGAGGCGCTGAACATGACGTCGAAGAGCGAGCGAAGCTGGAAGCTCTGGGCAGAGATCGTCTGGGTTCCCGCGACGACGGTCAGTTCGCCATTGGTATTGACCACTCTGAGTTGCCCGGCCTCTTGAGCCGCTTCCAACATCGCGACGGCCGAGGTGAAGTTTTCGTAGCCGGGCACGCCTCGCTTGTTCCGCAGGGGCATCGCCGGATCAATCTGGATTTGCTCGACGAGCATCTCGCACAGTTTCGTCATCGGCCACCCCGCGCGCACGAGCAGGCAGAAGGTCTCGAAAGACACCTCCGTCATGAATTGCGTGACATAGGCTTTGCCTTCGATGGGCGTGTACGTGATGGTCGGCTTCGAGGCGAACTCGTAGTTCAGCCCAAGGGCGCGGCTCAAATCGCCGGCATCGAGACCTATGCTGGTGTCGCCGCCAGCAACGCTGGAGTAGGACGCCAGGAGTGAACCCGCTTGCAGAAACATCGGCGACTCGCGGTAGTGGAGCCGCACCAGATTGAGCAGCATTTGCTGCGACTGATTGAACTGGATGATGTTGTTGAAATCGGTGAAGTCCGAGCGAATCGCATGATTGGCGACGACGCAACCTCCAACCCCGAGCGACGCCACGAGCAAGGCGGCGCCGGCAAACACGATGCGACGGAGGGATGTCGCACTCCGCGGCACCGGGCGTGCGCAACCCGCGCGAGCGTTGTCGCGCGGGAAAGCCGTGGTGTTCTTGCGGTGAGCTGTCATGACGGGCTTCCTCTTGGAGACGCGGGTTGATGAAGTCGAGCCGAAAACGCGGTTGCGACGGACCGGATGGTAAAAGGTTTTGCTGGCGTCAAGGATCAGGGCCTTGGCTCTGGACGAATGCGGCACGGACTTCCTGAGTCAGAACCCCGTCCCGCGCGCGGCTACTTCGCCGAACGCTCCATCGCTTTGCTCAGCGTCAGACCCGACGCTTCCGCCGCTTGCATCAAGTCAGTCAACAGGGAGTGCCGCGTGTCGCTTTCCGCCCGATCCGACGGAAGATCCATATACGCGGTCAACTGAATCTCGACGGCCACCGCAGTCAGTCCCACGACGCCCACTTTCGTTTCTTTGGCGACGAACGAGGGATCGCCTTCGAGTCGGGTCCGAATGGCCTCGATGAAGCTATGCAGCCGCGCGGGAGTCCCGCCTTCGGTCACGAACAATTTCAAATCGAGCAGGCGATGCCGGCGCGTGCCGAGATTGTTGATCGTCGAGTCGGCCAGTTTGCCGTTGGGCACAACGATGATGCTGTCGGCGAATGTGCGCACACGCGTCGAGCGAATACCGACTTCCTCGACGCTGCCTTCGACGCCATCGGCCACGATCCAATCGCCTCTGCGAAACGGACGATCCGAGACGAGGATGCCTGCACCAAAGATATTCGAGAGCGTCTCGCGCGAGGCGAAGGCAAAGGCGAGGCCCCCGATGCCAAGACCCGCAATGATGTTGGTCGCGGAAAACGAAAGCACTTTTGCGATGCCTAAAAACCCGCCGGCCACGACGCCCAATCGCAGCAGCGCGATGGTGAAGGCGAGCAGAATGTCGTCGGTTCGTTTCTCGGTCCGTGCCGCGCGTATGCTCAGAAACGCACTGATCAGGGTGAGCAATCGCCACGCGACGAGCACTGCGGCGATGCACACCACGCTGCCGAACACGGGAATCGTATGCACGCGGAAATTCGCGGGGATTGCGAGGATTCCCGGAATCTGCATCATCACGCTGACAACGATCAGCATCGTGATCGACAAGCGAAACCAGCGCGGTTGGGGCGTGACGCCTTCGTCCGTGCCCGTCAGGCACGAGAGCCAGCGAACGATGAGCGCCGCAATCACGCGCGCGCAAATGATCGCCAGCGCCAGCCCGCTCAACCCCAGGATCACCTGCCAAACTTCGGCCTGACCAATCCCGACGAGCAGGAACGGCGCGTAGTCCACAACCAGGCCGCGCAGCGTGAAGTACGGGGAGCGTTCGAATGAGCCAGGCGGTGTGAACTCAGGAGTTGGAAGACTGGCGGTCGTGTGAAAGGACATTGGCGCATTTTTCACGGTGAGGCGGGTGAACTGCCAGGGTGCATCTGCGGCGCTCCCTATGGGCGCAATCACAATGCCGCCAAGACCCTGCACAAAGTGCACATACGGGCTCCGGTTCGCGCCGTCATCAGGAATCGATTGCAGCCCAATCATTCCGATGTTGTCGAGCGCGTGCCGCAGATACAACGCGCTCATTTCAGCATTGCTCTCGCGAATGACATCGGGGAAGCCGCTGAGATCCATGGTCGAACACGCCAGCGCGCCATTGTCTTCTTTCCAGTGCGTCATCCCTTCAAGGAACGCACGCATCGTGGCGCGAGGGTTCTGCAATTGCTTGTAGGAATCAGCGGCAGGCGCCTTGCCGTTCGCACGCCCGGGAAGTGCTTTCAGTGCGTCCACTCTTTCCGTCTCGGAAGGTTCGACGATGCGCCAATCGCCTTGCGCGTCGCGATGCAGTGTCAAGGGGAAAACGACATCCGAACCCGCGAACGTCAGCCGCATAACATACGTGTCTGCCGCGACGCTGTCAGGAATATCCCACGCGTGAATCGTGGCGGGATCAATGATCTCAAACAAGGACGCGACGCGCGACAAGCGCGTAGTGCTCGTGAGCGCTTCGGGACCAGCCGCAAATTCGACGGCTTCCGCCGCAAGACCCCACGCATCTTTGAGCCCCGCCTGGGCGCGATTGCACGCGACGAGGAATCCAAGAACCGTATCACGCGGAGAACGCAAACTGATCGCCGCCATGTCCTTAGTCTGCACAATGCGCTCGCCTGTCCACCAGCCCCGATTGCCAAAGCGACCGCTGAACATGCGTCCGTCTTTGCTCAGCGTGACGATGAACTCACCATGCTCATCCGTGGGCGAATCGCCTGCGCTCCACTTCCCGCTGAGCGAGCGACCTTCCGCAGTGGCTTCAAGCCGCATTCCGTAGAGCGGATAGGTTCCTGTAACCACCGCGCCGCGTTGCAGCAGTTTGATCTGTCCGCCGCCGTCGCTCCAGTGCGTTTGCCATCGTCCGGACCACAGGCCGGACTGATCGGGAGCCTGCGAAAAGCCACTGGTCGTGCACACGAGGCACAGCAACAACGCGGCGCACAAACAGGCGTGTTTCCGGGCGGTTGGAATAAGATTCACTAAGTGGAAGTTTCTGATGAAGCGGAAGAAAAATCCGCGACGGCACCCGGCATGTCAGCCCATTCCGTCCCTCCTGTCAAAGCGCATTTGCATTCCGACGAATCGCCGTTATCCCCTTCCCTGCCATGACGGAAACCCGGCCGATCCAGCCGGCCGAACTCACCGCGCAGGCGAAGAAGATGCCCCGCCCGCCGAAAAGGCGGGGGCTTGACTCACCAACCCCGCTTTGTGAACGTCCGCCTATGGAAACACCCTCCTCCCGCTTCAACTCCGGGCCAACGCCTCAGAGGGCCGAAAGCAATTCCCTGCCAGCCCCTTCGGCGGGCATGGTGCGGGACCGACAGACGCGTAGTCTTTCGTGAATCCTTGTGGCACACCCGCCTCCTTCAGTTTCCAGGGATGTCCTGACGCGTGATCCGCTCGTCGCGGGCTTGACTCGCGTGGCGCTGGCGCGGCTCGTTGGATCAATGGAGCAGGTGGAATTTGCGCCCGGGGATGTTCTTTGTGCCGTGGGGCAGAGTGCTGCAAATCTCTATCTCATCGAACGCGGAACCGCCGTGCTCATTACCCCAAGCGGACGCGAGGCGCCGCTGCGTGCTGCGCACTGTGGTGAGGAGGCAGCCGCAGGTTTGAAGCACTATGTCTGCACGGTGACTGCCACAAGCCAGGTGATGGCGTGGCGACTGCCGCGGTCCACGCTTGATGACATTGCGCTGTTGCAGCCGCAATTGGCGGCAGACGCGTTGCTTTCGCTTGCTTCCACGCTTGGCGGAGAAGTCGTTGGCGGCAGGAATGGGAAATCCGCGCCCGGGACGAATGTGGGAGCCGAAGGCGCCAGCGATCCGCCAGCGCGTGTGCCCGACGCAACGACGCGCAAAGCAGACCGCGCCCCGCTCAAGGGACGCGAGATCAGCGGTTGGGTGGCGGCGATCCTGGTGCCTGCCGGGATTTACTTTGGCGGCGTGTTCGGAGGATTGACCACGCAGAGCGCCATGTTTGCAGCCATCCTGGGGATGGTGGTTGTCCTGTGGATCTTTGCCATCGTTGACGAGTTCATTCCGCCGATCCTTGCGATTGTGGCCACGCTCTTTATCGGGCTTGCCCCTGCATCGGTCGCGCTTGGCGGGTTCGCTTCGCCAAGTTTGATGACGGTGATCGGGGTCTTTGCGTTGGCATCAACCATTGCCTCGTCCGGGCTGAGTTACCGCGTGATGCTCCGGGTGCTGGCTAGACTTCCCGATCGTCCGTTCTGGCAACAGACGGCCATGCTGCTTGGCGGCTTGGTGCTCTCGCCGATCGTTCCGTCAGCGAACAATCGATTATCCATGTTGCTGCCGCTGTATCGCGACATGGCTGATGGACTCCGCCTGCCACCGCGCAGCACGGCCCTGACGGCGCTTTTCGCCGCTACGCTTTCTGGCGCGCTGCTCTTTTCTCCGATCATGGCAACCAGCAAGCCTTCAAGCATTGCCGCGCTGAACCTCCTTTCGGTGCAGGCGCAGCAGGAATTCGGAGGGTTGTTCTGGCTGGTGGCGGCGGGCGCAGCGCTGGTTGGACTGCTGGCGTTTCACTTTCTCTTCATGCGCTGGTTGCTGCCGGCGGAGAATCCGCACCCGTTACCGAAGGACCGCATCCGCGATCAGTTGCAGTTGCTCGGGCCGCTGACGTTTGCCGAATACTTGGCGTCTGGGGCGTTTGTAGCGTTCTTAGTGGGCACTGCCACCGTCTCGCTGCACCATGTGCAACCTTCTTGGATTGCGGGCAGCGTGCTGGTGACGCTCCTGGTCTGCGGCAGTCTGGGCAAGATGGACTTTCGGAGACAACTTGATTGGCCGATGGTGTTCTTCCTCTTGGGGATCGACAGTGTGGTGCGCATCATGAACTACCTGAAGGTGGATGCGGCGCTCGCCACCGTGGTATCAGGTCGCCTTGGCTTCATTCATGGCAGCGTGGAACTCTTTGTGCTCGCGGCGCTTGTGATAACCGTCGTGTTACGGATTGGACTGCCGGTTACTGCCGGCGCGCTGGTGTCTGTCGTTATCCTGCTTCCCATCGCGGAAGTAAATCTCATCAACCCGTGGATCTGCATCTTTCTTGCCGCGCTCTTCAGTGACATCTGGTTCTTTCCCTACCAGAGCTCGGTATGGATGCAGGCGGTATCGCAGGGCGTTTCTGGAAGCATTGACCATGCGCGGTTCACGCGCTACAATCAGGGCATGAATCTGGCGCGCGTGGCCGTTGCCTTCATCTCTATTCCCTATTGGAAATGGCTGAAATTGCAATGACCGCTCGCTGGCGCATCATCCTCCCCGGTCTATTCCTTGCGGTGACGTTCGGGTTGTTGATGGCATTCAACTCATCCCGGCCGCGCATCATGGTGTTGCATAGTATGGGCCCCGCCGCGCCGTGGGCTAGCGAAGTTGATGCCGGCATTCGCAGTGAGTTACTCCGCAATCGCTTGCCGGTGTCCGTTGAGTGGCAGTACATGGGCGAGGAATTGGAGCGGGACTCTATATCGGCCGCCATTGCATCTGCGCGGCGTGCGATAGCGCGATTTGATCCGGATGTCTTGATTGCCGTGGATGATGAGGCGAACGCGGAGGTCGCCAGCAACTTCGTGGGGCTCGGCCGGCCGCGGGTGGTGTTTGTGTCAGTCACCGAAGCGCCGGCGCGTTATGGTTACGAAGGACAATCCCAGGTTGCCGGCATTGCAGAGATCCTTCCGCTGACCGCTATTTGCGACGCGCTGCCACTGCTGAAGGATGGCAAGCTGCGGCGCGTGGCGGCCGTTGGGATGGACAGTGCCACGGGTCGTGCGGAGCTCGCTCAGGTGCGCTCGTTTCCATGGGCACCGGACATTCTGGTGGCCGCAGAACTGGTTTCTGATTTCGATCAGTTGAAACGCTTTGTCGAGGCGCGCCGCGCGGACACCGACGTTCTGTTGGTGCTGACTTACGCCGGATTGCATGTGCCGCGCAGCGAGTCCGCTACGGACGATGGCAAGCAGATTGCCCAGTGGATTGAGACTAATTCCGGCCCGCTTCCTATTGGTTTGCATGTCGCGTATGTCACCAATGGCGGGGGTCTCGGCTTCGCCCCCTCACCGAGGGACTTTGGCGAGCGCGCCATGGCAATGGCCCTTGATTGGGTTGACCCGAGTAACGGCTCGACTCCGCCCGCGATGACCACCTCCACACACTTTGATGTCGCAATGCGCGCGGACTGTCTCCGCGTGCGTGGCGTGAGTATGCCGCCGATTTACAGGGAAGCGGCCCGACACGGCGGCCGTTACTTTCCCTAATGCGCGCAACCCCGGAGGCGGTGCCGTTCGGGAATTAAGCAAAGATTGCGGTGACTTTGTATTGGGAAGAGCCAAGGGAGTCGGCGCGTGACCGGGCACGACCCGAGCCCCGGCGGACGCCTGGATCGAAACGCATCCCCCCTTACTTACCAGCCTTTTCATCCTTTGCGTGAGGCTCTTCTTCGTGCGGCCCGGTCAGCCCACGCTTGCGCAGTGGCGGGAAGCCACTACGTTATCCCCTTTAATGAAAACCGCCTTTGCGCTGTTCGTCTCGCTCCTTCTCGCCACTCCACTTTTGGCCCAATCCGCCGCGCTGCCCGCGCCGGCCAAGGCCATCAACCTCTGGCAGGTCGTCGTTTCGGGCGGGCCGATGATGATTCCGCTCGGCATCCTTTCGGTCATCACCGTCATGCTGGTTCTCGTCTTTCTCTTCACCCTGCGCCGCGGGTGCATTGTTTCCAACCGCTACATGCAAACCGCCGACGCCCTCATCCGCAAAAGGGATTACCTCGGCCTGCTTGCCATCTCAAACCGCCACAACGAAGCCGTCGCCCGCGTCGTGCAGCGCACCATGGATTTCCTGACAAAAAACCCCGGGGCCACCATCACGGAAGCCCGCGACATCGCGCAAACCGAAGGCATGCGGCAGGCCAGCTCGCTCAATCAGCAAGTCGCCTTTCTGGCCGACATCGGGACCATCGCGCCCATGCTCGGACTGCTCGGCACTGTCATCGGCATCGTCCAATCTTTCGGCGTGATCGCGGTGGACGCAGCCGCCACCCGGCCCACCCTGCTCGCGCAGGGCATCGGGGAAGCCCTCATCGCCACAGCCACCGGCCTGCTCATCGGCATTCCCGCCATGGCCGCTTATTCCTATTTTCGCGGCCGCGTGCAGAGCCTCATCTCCGAACTGGAAGTCGCCAGCACCCACCTGCTGGCCCTGCTCAGCACCAGCGGCATCAAAACCGCCGAGAGGGACTCGCGGTGAATTTCCGTGCCAACGTTTATCCCGAGCGCATCATCTTCCAGATTGCGCCCATGGTGGACGTCCTTCTCTTCCTGCTCGTTTTTTTCATCATGACGTGGAACTTCGCCCGCAACGAGGCCGAGATTGACGTGAAGATCCCCGCCGCCCGCGAGGGCAAGGAAAACCGCCGCCCCGTCGGCGAGGTCATTCTCAACGTCCGGCGCGACGGCTCCATCTTCATGAACCGCCGCGCGATGTCGTCCGAGGAACTCCTCCAGACCCTCAAACGCATCGCCGAACTTTACCCCGATCAGGCCGTCGTGCTGCGCGGCGATCAGGACGCGGATTACAAATATATCGTGGACGCCCTCGACATCTGCCGGGCGGCCAACATCTGGAACGTGGCCTTCGCCACCAGCAAACCGGAGTGATGCGCCCCCTCGCCATCCTGCTGGCCACAGCAGGGATTCTGTCCGCCCAGGACTTTTGGCAACCCGAAGTGCGCAAAGCCACCCCGGTGGAAAAAACCGCGACGGCCCCGGCGGCGGAGATTCCCACCGCGCCCGCCGTTCCCCGCGACAACCCGGCACCTGCAGCCACCCCCTACCGCCCGCCAGGCCGAATCGAGGGGGCCCCCACTCCGGCCCCATCCAACCCAACCCCGGATGAAAACGGCGCCATCCGTCTGAGTCCGGCTAGCCTGACCGGGGACGCCGCCGCGGCGGCCGATCTCGACCGCGCCAACAGCATCTACGCCCGCAAAACGTATGACTACGCGGCCACGGAATATGAAAAATTCCTGATCTCGCATCCCAAAGCCAAGGGCCGCGACGCCGCGCTTTTCCGCCTGGCCGAAAGCCACCGTCTGCTCGGCAACGACGACTCCGCCCGCGCCGCCTACGAGAAACTCGTGATGGAATTTCACGAAGGCGAATTCGCCGGCTCCGGCGCCTACCGCCTCGGCGAATATCTTTACGCCGAGAAGAAATACGATGCCGCCCTCACCCAGTTTGATGTCGCGGCCACGCAAGCCGCCAGCGCAGAAGTGCAGCTTTCCGCCCGCTACAACATCGCCCGCTGCTTCGACCGGCTCAAGCGCGCGGACGAGGCGGTGAAGATGTACGGGGAGGTTGCGGACGTCAAAACCAACAACCCCTACCGCGAATACGCCCGCCTTTCCCTCGCCGAGGCCGCCGCCAGCGCCGGCCGCAAACCCGAGGCCCTGGAAAAATTCGGCAAAATCGCCGGAGGCTCCGGCCCCACCGCCATCCGCACCGAGGCGGCCGTCAAGGCCGCCGCCCTCGCCGCCGAACTCGGCGACAAAAAGAAGGCGGTCAAACTCTTCTCCGACGCCCTTAATCTTTCCGAGTCCGGCGAATGGAAATCCGTCGCTTTCCTCGGCGCGATGCGCCTCAGCTACGAACTGGGCGACTACAAAAAAGTCGCTCACCTGTCGGAGAAACTTCCCGATGGCCTGCCCGACGACACCCGCGCCGAGATCCTCCTGCTCGCCGCCAACTCCTACCGCCAGGCCGGCAACCCCCGCGCCGCCCGCGCGGTATACGACCGCCTTCTGCTCCAGTTCCCCGCCTCCGCCCCCGCGCAGGACGCGCGCTTTCACCGGCTGGTCAGTCTGTATCAGCTCAACGATCCCGCGTTACTGGCCGAGACGGATCAATTCCTCAAGGACTCCACCAACCCCAAGGAAGCCGCCCAGGTCAACCTGCTCAAGGCAGAGTCCCTCTTCAAACAGGCCAAGTACGCCGAAGCCGGCCCGATCTACGCAGCGCTGCTCGAGGGCGAACTCGGCGACGACCTGAAAACCAAAGCTCTCTACAAGCTCGGCTGGTGCCAGTCCCAGTCCGGCGACTCCGCCGGCGCCATCGCGACCTATACCGCATACATCGAAAAAAATCCAGCCAGCCCCAATCTTGCCTCCGCCCTCACCCAGCGCGGTCTCGCCCTCCAGCAGACCAAGGACTATCCGGCCGCCCTCAAGGATTTCGATCTCCTCATCGCCCAATACAAGGACGCCGACCGCGAACTCGCCCTCCAGCAGAAAGCCCTCATCCTCGGTCAGCAGCAGGATTACAAAGGCATGATCGCGGTTTTCCGCCAGCTCCTGGCCGACTTCCCGAAAAGCCCCGCCGCCGGCCAGGCCAATTTCTGGATCGGTTGGGCCGCGTTTGAAGAGAAGGATTACCGGGCCGCTCTGGTCAGCCTCGAAACCGCGCGCAAACTCGATCCCGCCCAATACGGCGAACGCGCCGCCCTCCGCACCATCCTCTGCTACTATTACCTCCAAGACCGGCCCGGCCTTGTGCGCACGATAGCGGAAAACAAAACCCTCACTGTGCCGGTGGAGATCATCCGCTGGCTCGGACGCAAGAGCTTCGAGGAAGGCGATTACGCCTCCGCCGAGCAGTTTCTCCTGCCCGTGGTCAAGGATCCCAACCCCGTCGAACCCGAGGTTCTGATCGAACTGGCCGAGGCCCAGATCCGCCTGGGTAAGTGCAATGAGGCCGCCGCCGTCGCGACCAAATATCTCGAAACCGCCCGCGATCCACGCAGCCGGGCCCGCGGCCTCATCGCCCGGGCCCGCATCGAACTGGCCAACAAAAATTTCGCCCAGGCGACCAAACTTTGCGAGGAATCCCTCCTCCTCCAGCCCGAAGGCCGCCTCAATGCCGAGAGCCGTTTTCTCACCGGCGAGATTTCCTATGCCCGGGGTGATTACGATGGGGGTGCGCGTGCGTTCATGACCGTCGCCGTATTGTATGACGATGCCTCCCTCACCCCCCGCGCCCTGCGCCGCGCCGCGGATGCCTACAAAAAAGCCGGCAACACCCTCGAATCACACAAGGCTCTCCACGAACTCCAGCAACGCTATCCGGACTTCCAAAAAGCCGCCAAAGCCTCACCGAAAATTGAATGAAAACCAGCCTTCTCCTTGCCATCTCGCTCACGCTGGCCGCCGCCGCTTTCGGGCAGGAACCCGCCCTTAAAAAACAGGAACTCACCACCATCAAAGGCAGTATTTGCCTGCCGGAAGACTGGTTTCTCAAAGAGGAGACCGATGACGGCGTCACCATTTATCAAATCAGCCGCGAGAAAGCGGAAAAAGCAGGCGCCCCTTTCACCACCGGCCTCATCCTCACCGCGACCCCCAAGGTGACGGAACGTGCGGAAATGAAACCCAGCAAATATGCCCTCGATCTTCTCCCCTCCGGGGCTGACGACGGGGCCAGGGGAATGGTCAAAACCGCGGAAGGCCCGCTGCAATGTTTCCGCGCCGAATACGCCATTGAAGGCGACCCGGAACCCATCACGGTCATCACCATCGCCAAGGCCAACGACGGCACCGGCACGCTCTATTTTCTCACCTGGCAGTCCCCGGCATCCGAGGCGGCCGCCCTGAAGGATCTGCGGGAAAAAATCCTCGCCTCGTTCACCCCCGACCCGGCTTTCTAAACCCGAATTCTACTCGTAGCGAAGCGCCTCGATCGGATCGAGTTTCGATGCCCGCATGGCCGGGTAAATCCCGGAGGCAATGCCCGCCAGAATCGCAAAGCCCACGCTGAAGAACACCGCCCCCCAGGTCATCAGTGGCGCATTCTCCATCGGCGCGACTATAATGAGCACTTGGATGAGCGCCGCGCCCGCTGCGACCCCGAGAATACCGCCGAGGAAGGCCACGGAGATACTCTCCACCAGAATCTGCATGAAGATGTCGCGGCCCTTCGCCCCGACGGCAAGGCGGATACCGATTTCGCGCACGCGCTCGGTGATGCTGGCCAGCATGATGTTGGCGATGCCGATGGCACCCACCACCAGGCTGATCACGGCGATGAGTCCGCCGCTCAACCGCGCGGCGGAGACCTGCTGCTCCATGCGGTCAAACCATTCCTCGCGTGTCTCAAGCTCATAGTCGTCCACGCCGCGATGGGTGGCGTCGAGGATGCGCCGCACCTGCCCGATCGTCGCCTGGAAATAATCGAGGTCGGCCACGCGGAAATTCAGGGATTCGAGCTTCACCGTATCCATCGAGTCGTCGGGAAAGAGGCCGGACTTGAATTCATAAAACATGGTCGAAAGCGGAATGCAAACGGCCTCGTTTTTTTGCCGGAAAGGATCCCAGCGGGCCAACTGGCGTCCGCGGGCGGGATCGCCCGCGCGGGTTTTATTTTGCGCGACTTGAATGGCGCGCTGGCGTTTCTCCTGCTCACGCTCATAGCGGACCAGCACGCCCACCACCGTGAAGGGGGACTGGTTGATGGTCATGGTCCGGCCGAGGATTTCCTTGGGCGACAGGGCCGGCCAGAGTTTTTTGGCGATGCCGTCTCCGATCACCACGCTGCGGAAAGCCAGATCCACATCAAGGTCGGTGATGAAGCGCCCGACCGCCAGCTCGTGTCGCGCGACGACGTAATGGCCGGGCCAGACCCCGCGAACGCCTTTGCGGTCGGAGTCAAATTCGCTGGCGATCAGCGCGCCGAGGGACATCTCGGGTGAAACATGCGAGACGTTGGGCACGGCGGCCTTAATGGCCCGCGCATCCATCAGCGTGCGGCCGGGAGAGAGGTTCCAGAATTCGAACTTGGCATTGGAGATTTCCTTGTTCTGGATGCTGACGCCCTCCAAGCCGCCGATTTGCTGCATGAAGACGCGGGTGCCCTTCTCCATGCCGGCCGTGAGCGCCATCATGGCAATGAGGCTGCTCACACCCATGACAATGCCCAGCATGGAAAGAATGCTGCGAAACTTATGCGCCGCGATTTCGCGCAGGGCGGTCTCCAGGCAGATGAGGAAGTTCATGGCGCGTATTCCCGGCGGATACGGCCGTCGCGGATCTCGATCACGCGTTTGGTGATGGCGGCCACGTCGGGGTCGTGGGTGACGAGAACGACGGTCTTGCCGTCGCGGTTGAGCTGGCAGAACATTTCCAAAATCATCGCGCCGGTCGTGCTGTCGAGGTTGCCGGTGGGTTCGTCGCCGAAAAGGATGCGGGGGCGGTTTACGAGGGCGCGCCCGATGGCCACGCGCTGGCACTGGCCGCCGCTCAACTGGGTGGGCCGGTTGCCCAGCCGATCGCCCAGGCCGACGGATCTTGCCACCTCCTCGGCCCGCGCCAGGCGTTCGTTTCTGGAGATGCCGGAGTAGATGAGGGGCAACTCGATGTTGCGTACCACGTCAAGTTTTGGCAGCAGGTTGAAAGATTGGAAAACAAACCCGATCTCGCGGTTGCGCACGCCGGCCAGCATGTCGGCCGTGGCCGAGCTCAGGTCGCGGCCGCAGATTTCCATGCGGCCCGAAGAGGGTGTATCCAGGCAACCGAGCAGGTGCATGAGGGTGGACTTGCCGCTGCCACTGGGGCCCACGATGGCAAGGAATTCCCCTTCCTCGATGCGCAGGCTCACGCCATCGAGCGCGCGAATCTCCTGATCGCCGATGCGATAGGATTTTTTAACGTCTTCGAGAAGGACGAGGGACATGGGCAGGAGTTATCGGGCAAACGTCACGGGAAAGAATCGCGTCCAGGCAGGCACCAAATGACGATGGACTGCTGACAAAATCAGGACTTCGCCGGGGTCAGGGCGGGCTCGACCAGCAGGATTTCCTCGCCCTCATTCACCCCGGACTTGATCTCCACAAAAGTCATGTTGGTGACACCCACCGTGACATTGCGCCGCTCCGTCGCATCACCCTTACGCACATAAACGACAGACTGCTTGTTCTCCTTGAAAATCGCGCTCACCGGCACGCTGACCGCGCCGGCAGCCTTGCCCACAGGGACGTTCATGCTCACGGACATGCCGGGCTTAAGGCGCCCGTCATTATCCTCGATCAGGGCATGAACCTCGAAGCCTTTGATGTTGTTTTTCACCACGGCGAGCGGCGCGATGAATTCGATGTGGGCGCGGACGAGTTCGCCGGTGGTGTCCGACATATTCACCTCGACGGCCTGGCCCGGCGCGAGGCGCGGGGCATCCATCTGGTTAACGTGGGAATTGATCAGCAGTTGGGAAAGGTCGGCGAAGGTCATGATCTCGGTGCCCGAGTTGACGCTGGCTGCGGCGACGACGACCTGCCCCTCAATCACCAAAATATCCAGCACCGTGCCGTCGGCTGGCGCAACGATCTTCGTCTTGTTCAATTTATCCTCCACCGTTTGCAGGCGGCTGCGGGATTTCGCCAGGGTGTTTTCGCAGATGGCCAGATCGGCCTCCAGGTTGGCAAAGACCTCTTTGCTGATGAGTTTTTCTTTGTAAAGGGCGCGCGCCCTATCGGTATTGCCGCGGTTTTTGCCCACGGAAAGCTGGGCCCCCGCGATGTCGGTTTCCGCCGCGGCTTTCTCGGTCAGAAGGTCGGTATCGTCAATCTCGGCAAGCAAGCCGCCTTTCGGAATTTTCTGGCCGATGATGGCGTGGATTTTTTTAACCTTCCCGCCGACCTCTGCCTTGACCGGGACTTGAAACGCGGGCGTGATCTCGCCGGTGAGAAGCAGGTTGGATTCGATGTCGCGACGCTCGGCTTTCGAGACCATCCCGGGCTTCCCGGCGGCCTCCTCCGCCTTCAATTTACCCCGGCCGAACCACGCGGCGGCCGCGATAAGGCCGAGCACAACGACCGTGAGGAAAAGCCCGCGCCGCACGCCTTTCATAATGCCCGCTCCTCTTCAAAAAACAGGGCGCAGCACGCGCTGTAGGTGTAGATGAAGTTCCGTCCGCCCAACGGGCCGATCTCGCCGTTGCAGAAAAATCCCGCACTGGCGTGCGGGCCGAGAATTTCCTCCAGCAGACCGGCATCGTGGCTCTTGTTTCCAAACAAATGCGACCCCCGGCCCGAGCAGGCGAAAAGCAAAGACGCCAGCGGGGGCCGGCCGGATTCCAGAGCGGCTTGGCGCAGGATGGCCCGCCATTCGGCATCCGCCGAGGACCGGTCCCGAAGCTGATATTGCAAAGTCTGCCCCACCCGCGGAAATCCCCCGATGACGACCGCCCCGGAACCCGGATCGGCCCCGAGAATGTTCCGGATCAAAAAATCGCCCGGCTTGAAATCCTCGACATATTCGGTGCCCGCGAGACCCGCAAAAAGATTACCCTTCGCAGTCGCCTTCTCGCCATCGGAGAGCCCCTCAAACGCGGATTCCAAGGCCTCGTAAGCCGGATGGGCGCCCAGGGAATAGACCACATTGCTATCCGCGCGCGTGACCGTGAGCGGCTCGCCAATGGGGCGGCAGCCCTGACTCAGCACCGGCATGATGCGCAATCCGATCATGGAAATCGCGAGGGCATCAACCAATTTCCCGTTGTAAAAAACCCCGACATCCCCGCCATTTTCCGATCCACCGGCCAGTCCGCCAACCGAGGCGATTCCGGGCCAGGCTGCATTCCACTCTGCCAGCCAGGCCTCGGTATCAAAGGCAAACGGGTTCGCCAAAATTATCCACGAGCCGGGATTCCCGACCCCGCACCGTTTTTTCCAAAAGGCCGGTCCGGTTGCTTCCTCGACCATGGACTGGCTGAGGGGCACGATGTGAAAACTGGCCTGCGGGGCACCCAGCGCCAGCAGGCTGAATCCGGCCTCATCGTCCTCGCCATCGCGCGTGAGGCCCGCACCGGTCGCGCCAGCCAGATCCGTGACGTGGCCATCCACCCGGATGATCTCGCTGAATTCCTCGATATGCGGCAGATAGTCGGGCGTAACAAACGCGACCGCCAGCAAGGCGGAACCTCCCGTCGCCTCCTTCAATTCAAAGGCGGCGGCGGCCACATCCTGCGGGGAAAATTTCCCCTTGCGATGGACACTCGCGCACTTGCTGTTCATGGGTTGATTTTCCCGCGAAGACGCCGGATGTCAACCACCAGAGTGCGGCGGCGCGCCTTCGGTGGAAAAAATGGCCGTCCCTCTCAGGCCGTGCGCCGCTTCCGCCGAGACATGAACCCGGCCAGGCCTGCGCCGATGGCGACGAGGGCGGCGGTGGTAGGCTCGGGGACGATATTGATGAAGCCGGTGGCGGCGTTGAACGTGGCGGTCTGTCCCGATGACAAGCCGGTGGAAGAGACCGAAGTGAAATTCCCGGAGAATCCGCCGATATTGGTGAACAGTTGCAGCACATCCGCGCCGTTGGCGAAGGTTCCACCGCTAAAGAGGAGGTTGAGCGAGCCGCCGAAGGTCACGCTCCCGGCGCCGTCCACGAGGTCGTAGCTTCCTGCCATGAAGAGCGTGCTGGTGATGTCGAACGTGGTCCCCGTCGCACCGGACAGGTCAAGCAGGAATCCCGTATCAACCGTGACTGTGCCGGGTGAATTGCCCGGCAGGAACGACCCGCTCACGGCCAGCGTCTTGCCACTGCCGGAGAGCGTTCCGGCCCCGGTCAGGACGGACAGCGAGTAGGTGCCCGACGTGAGGGCTGCGATGTCAAAGCTGCCGCCCGTGCCGAGCGCGAGGCCGCCGGTGCCGAGCGCGCCCGTGCCGGAGAGCGCCAGCACGCCGCCGGAGATCGTGGTGAGGCCCGAATAGGCATTCGCTCCGGCGAGCGTGAGAGTGCCGCCGCCCTGCTTCGTGACCGCTCCCGTGCCGCTGATGATGCCTGAATAGGTGGAGTCATCGGAGCGGTTGAAGATGAGCGTGCCGTTGTTGGT
>Ga0114978_10001707_pt1 | contig 18402 bp, 17 predicted proteins | sample S_140212_EF_Meta_FD_87027 | JGI IMG/M metagenome (GOLD analysis project Ga0114978, IMG submission 87027) | Freshwater microbial communities from Lake Simoncouche, Canada to study carbon cycling - S_140212_EF_MetaG | ecosystem: Environmental > Aquatic > Freshwater > Lake | place: Lake... | reverse complement strand
TTGTTTTATTATTAATATTTATAAATTGATTTATACATTCTGAAGGTGCTTGTGATTTTTGTCTACAATAATTCAGCATTCGTGTTGTTGAACCTCTACCTTTCGTATTACTTATAATAAATGTTCCATTTGTAATTTTACCTCCTTGCTGTTTTTGATTAAATCCTGAGAATAAATGTGGCATATACAATAATAAGATAATAATTAATTTAAAAAGATATAAAATCAACTATTTAATATTATATAATTAATGTTAAATAGACATAATAGAAATAAGATGGACCCAACTAGAATAAACAATTATAACAAATTTTTAGCTACATTGGACCAGAAATCAAATTTAAATGAAGACGAGAAAAACGCTATTAAAATTTTATCAGAAAAATTTAAAGATCCAAATGTTAAAGATTCGACTGTTAAAGAAACGGAACTTAAAGATGAAGTTAAAAATGAACTTGAAAAAACTCTTGAAAAAATAAATAACAGTTTTAACACAAGTAACATTTCATCTTCAAATTTTACTGGTCAAACTCCAAAAGATTCATGTTGTGTTAATGATTTAGACCCAAATTATTATAGAGATATTAGTAGTCATAAAATTATATATTTAATACGACCAAATATAAAAGATCTTACGTCATCAAAGTCTAAGAAACCTTCCGAAAAACCCTCAGAAAAACCTGTAGAAATTAGAGAGACAATAAATATTGAAGCCGAAGTAAACAATATTAATGATATTTTAAAACTTATCAATACATATCAAAATGATCCTGCTATTAAATATAATATCAATATGAAGGCATTACACGACATTAAAGAACCATTGGAAGAATTAAATAACATGATTGGGATGAAGGATTTAAAAAATAACATTGTTGACCAAATTTTGTATTTTGTACAAGAATTACATAAAGGCAATCTTTCTTCTGGGGATTTCATGCATACTGTTATTTATGGACCGCCTGGAACAGGAAAAACAGAAATAGCAAAAATAATGGGGAAAATATATAGTAAAATCGGTATTTTAAAAAAAGGGACATTTAAAAAGGTAACGCGTAGTGATTTAATAGCTGGATATTTAGGTCAGACTGCGATAAAAACTAGTGATGTAATTAAAGAAGCATTAGGTGGTGTACTTTTTATAGATGAGGCGTACGCTCTGGGTAATCCAGAGAAGAAAGACAGTTTTGCTAAGGAATGTATTGATACGCTTTGCGAAGCATTAAGCGATAATAAAGAAAATCTTATGGTTATTGTAGCTGGATATGAAAAAGAATTAAAAGAAAGTTTTTTCTCATTTAATCAAGGTTTGGATTCCAGATTTACATGGCGTTTTAAAACAGATGACTATACTGCTGAAGATTTATATAATATATTTTTAAAGAAAGTAAAAGATATTGGATGGGAAGTAGATGCTGATTCAAAAATAACAGTTGACTGGTTTAAAAAGAACAAGGACTATTTTAAATTTTTCGGAAGAGATATTGAAACCGTATTAGCTAAGACAAAAATAGCCCATAGTAAAAGAATATTTTGTCGTCCAGAATCAGAGAAAAAGAAAATAAATTTAAAGGATTTAGATAAGGGCTTTGAAATCTACATTAAGAACGATGACGTCAAAAATAGAAAAGACGAACAAGAATTGAAAAAGCAATTATATATTTCTTTATATTCTTAACATTTATTCTTAACATTTATTCTTAACATTTATTCTTAACATTTATTCTTAACATTAAAGTTATATTTCATATATTTTTATTTGGTATTATAATAAATGTCAAATAAAACTATCTCAATTAATCCTTCTTTGTTTAGCATGGGTGGTTCAAAAACTAAAAAAAATAGAGAGAAAAAACAAAAGTCTACGATAGTTCCTCTAATATCCCCAAATGTTTTAAAAAATAAGCTTTTAAAAAGAATTAAGGAACACAAACAGAGAGAAACTGAGAATTTAGAAAATAATAAAAGAAAGTTACCATCTCCTGAAGAATCTATTAAAAATGATATAGTAAAACATGAATTATCAACATTTTCTGATGAGTTTAGTGATTCAATAAATTATTTACAGACTCTGTCAAAACAAAAGAAAGTAAATGATGAAAAGGTAAACTACGAAAAACAAAGACAAAGAAGAAAGGAACAATTAGAGAGAAAAACTATTAGAAACTATCATGAGCCTCATATAGAACATAATATTAATCTTGATTTGCCAGATGAATTAATGAGCAAACCATTAATAGTTGTAAATACTGATACAATGACTACATGTGGTCAGCCGATTCAGTTACACACAAGAACAAACGATTCCATTCCTTATGGTATATTAAAAGGAGGTTCAAAACCAACATATAAAGATTGGTCAAGAACACAACGCAATTATGATGTTACAAACCCACAGGCAGCTTTAACAATTCAAGGTTTAGAATTAAATAGGGAAAAGAATGAAAGAGAGAATCGGTTAAATAATTTGCGAGAAAAATTAAAACAAAAACAAATTGAAGAATCTATTAATAAATCTGAAGACACAATGCTAACTCAAAATTTAATCCAAAAACCTGGTGTAGAATTAGAACAACGCGCAGAAAATGTATTCTTACAACCAGTACATAATGGTGGTGGTGGAAGTGGAGAAGAAATAATTGCCATTAAAAAAATTACAAAAAAAACAATTAAAAGAAAATATACTCTTGGAAGATCTAGAATTAAAAAAACAGTTTCTGTACTAGTAAAAGATAGAGGAACTCGTAAAATAATTTTAGCTGCTCAAAAAGATTTGAAACGAAAATCAATTAATGATGTAAAAGAGTATTTAAGAGACCATAATTTAATTAAAATAGGTAGTAATGCCCCGAATGATGTATTAAGAAAATTATATGAATCGGCAATGTTGGCAGGTGAAATAACAAATAGCAATAGTGAAATATTATTACATAACTTTTCAAAGGAAGACAAAGAATTTTAAATATAATATGTATATAATTTAATATGGAGACTACTAAAAATGAAATGGATGCTTATTCAAAAAATTTTTTTTTAAAACTAGGTAATTATTTAGATACCCAAATATATTATTTTGGGAGTATACAGCGAAATGATTATTTTCCGGGAAAAAGTGATATTGACGTGGATTTATTTACTGATAATAGCTCAAGTATAATTATAAAACTACAAAATTTTTTAGGCGTTGAAAAGTATAAATTTAAAAAATTTGTTTATAAGTTACACAAAACAAAAAAGATGGTTTATGGATACAAGGTTAAATATGAAGACCCAACCAATAATTTTTTTACAGAAATATCAATATATGATGAAAAAGATAAAGAAGCTGTATTAATAGAACATAATTCAAAAGCAATATTACCATTTTACATAACTGGGTTTTTAATAATTTTAAAAATATTTTATTACAATTTAGGTATACTATCAGAAGACATGTATTCTTATTTAAAAAAAATAATAATGAATTTTATGGTTGAAGGAGAAGATGTTGAATTTATAACAACAGATGTACCTGAACACAAACCAGATAAGAAATAAAATTAAATTAAACAATTTTTAAATTTATAGCATTGTTAGTTATTTATAATTGATAACAATTGTATATTATTTTCGTAAAAAAAATAATAAACAAATATATTATATTTATAATGACAGAGTTAAACAATATTGATGACATAAAGGGATGTATTTTTAAAAATAAACCTATTGAAGACAAATTACATGTTATTGCCGTTGTTTCAAATCCTTGTAATTTTAAAATAAGATATAAATTAACGAATGAATTTATGAAAAGAATGGAGTCTGAACCTAATGTAATTGCTTACCTTGTTGAATTAGTATATGGTGACCAGCCTTTTGAGGTTACTAGTTCAACCAATAAAAGACATTTACAAGTTAGAACAGATGTAGCTCCGTTATGGCATAAAGAAAACATGATTAATTTAGGTGTTAGGCATTTATTACCATCAAATTGGAAAGCTATGGCTTGGATTGATGCTGATGTTGAATTTGACAGTGCTCATTGGGCATCAGATGCGTTAAAAGTTTTGAATGGGGGGAGGGATTTTATTCAACTGTTTAGTCATTGTATTGATATGGATTTTAATAAACAAATAATGAATACATTTACTAGTTTTGGTTATCAATATACTAAAAATTTTAAAAAGGGGACCGGACAGCATTATTGGCATCCTGGTTTTGCTTGGGCGTGTAATAGAAAAGCGTACGATAAAATGGGTGGTATATTTGAAGAAGGTATTTTAGGTTCAGGCGATAATATAATGTGTCATACATTTATAAAAAAAGCACCAGATAGTTTAAAAAAAGGAATGTCACAAGAATATTTTGATTTCGTTGTAAATTTACAAAACAAAATGCAGGGCATTACTCTTGGATATATACCTGGTTCAATAAGGCATTTTTTCCATGGTAAAAAAGAAAACAGAAACTATTATGGTCGAGAAGATATTTTAATTAAATATCAATTCAATCCGTATACATTTATAGAACAAGATTCTAGAGGATTGCTTATACCAACAAAACATTGTCCAAAGGAATTTTTAGACGATACAATGGCGTATTTTAAAGGTAGAAATGAAGATGAAATGGTATTAGAAGAAATCATGTCAAAGGAAAAAAATAACAAAGAGGTTCTAGAATATAAGATTAATTTTATATTACATGAATTTGAAAAATTACAAAAACGAATTGGTAGTAATGAATCTGACGTTGAAAAGGCTACAAGAGAAATATCTAATATTTTATCAATTAATACTAATAATACAGGCGATATTCCTGAAATTGTTCCTTCAATAAATAATAATAAACCAATAAATAATGATACAAAAAATAATACAAAAGAAACTATTATTAAAAATAAAACTGATAGTCGCTCTATAAAAATCACAGAAATACCTGGTATAAAATTTACCCCACTTATTAAAACTGCTCAGAGTATTTTACAAAAACAATTCCCAGAATTAGATGTGCCTATACCAAAACCTATTACGCTAAACTATAATGCACCACCAAATTACAAGCAAAATAATAATTCGGCTGTATCACCATATCCTAATAATAATTATAATGAACAAAATAGTGTATATCAAAATAGAATATCAGGTTATAATAATTATCAAGCAAAATATAACACTTTCAAAAAATTGGGATTAAATAAATAAGATTTTATAATATTTATTATTTGTTAATAGTATATGCTATCAAATAATAAATGGGGACCACCTACTTGGATTTTATTACATTCCATTGTTGAACAAATTAAAAATCCCGATTTTAATCATTATAAAGTAACAATTTGTAATATTATCAAAAATATTTGTGTACAAGTGCCATGTCAAATATCATCGCAAACATCTAGATTTTTTTTAAATAATGTAAATATAAATACCTTACAAAACTTACACGATATTAAAGTTATGCTTTATTTATTTCATAATTTTGTAAATAAAAATAACAAAAAAACAATTTTTAATTTTAGTGATACAAAAATATATAAAGATGTAAATCTTTCACTAGTGTTTGGTTTATTTCGTAATTTACATTTAAATAATTTGTCTCTTAATAATTCTGCGAATTATAATAAAATGGTACTAATAAATGATGTAAATAAATTTATATTAGAAAATATTGTTTATTATAATAAAATACAAATTAAAAATGAAATAAAAGAAGAATTAAAAGAATTTGTAGAAGATCTAGAAGAAGAAGTTGTAAAAGAAGAAGTTGTAAAAGAAGAAGTTGTAAAAGAAGAAGTTGTAAAAGAAGAAGTTGTAAAAGAAGAAGCTGTAAAAGAAGAAGCTATAAAAGAAGAAGTTGTAAAAGAAGAAGTTGTAAAAGAAGAAGTAGAAGAATTTGTAAACCATAATAACCCAAAAATATCAATGATAGCAGATTGTAATTTACCATCATTTGATTTAACATTACCGGAAGCTATGCTTGAGATGATGAAAAACTCAAAATGTGTTCCTTACAAAGTTTATGTTGAAAGATGGACCTTTTTGAAGAAAAAACAAGATAAAAAGAAAAAATTAATATTAAAGAATTTACCAGTAATAAATGATGAATTATTGCCTTCTATTGCTCTTACTTTACCGATAGCAATGGCGAAGATTAAGGAAAATAAAATTTGCGTTCCATTTGATTTGTATGTGAAAAGATGGAACGAACTTAAAATTCTTTCAAAACATAAAAAAAAATTTTCGTGAGTTTAATTTTATAATTATATTATAGACAAATGTTTTTTAGATTATATAATAAGGCTGCAGGTAGTAGTAGTATTAATAGCAGTAACAATCAAATAGTAATAAATAATCCAACTATACAGCAATATACCGCACAAAATATTACAAGAAATAATACTCAACCCCTTATAAATTCCAATTTTAATTTTTTAGTAAGAAAGGACACTAATTTAATGAATCGTCAAATGTACGATGCTTATATGTATGGTGTAACGCATTTAAATACTAGACATGTTTATACAAGCAAGAATTATATAAATAATTTATTAAAAGAGGACGTAACTATTGAGAAAATGATTGATGACAAGGTTAGTTCATATGACCTAACTCAAAATGTTACTCAGATAGTTCAAAATTATAATGCTGAAAATGGGATAAATAACGTATCTTCTATAAATCAAGCTATACAAAATGCTATAAATATATTAAAAGAAGAAAAACAAAAACTGCTACATGATATAAATATACATTCTTATCAAGCTATTTCATTAATGAACCAAAATATGAATGATACGATTCAAAATATAAATAATTCTGTAAATAACACACTTCAAACTGCTTTAGTGACGATTAATACAAATACAAATAGTTTAAATACTACTATAAGTAATATAAATTTAAATTTAAATACTTCATTACAACAAGCTGTTACGATATTTAATACAGCTAATTCAAGTTTAAATACAAAACTAGATCAATCTTTATCAACTATAGATAATAAGACGCAACAAGCATTAGATGAAATAAATTCTGCTGCTGCTAATTCAAGTACAATAAATAATGCCTTACAAGAAGCATTAACAACTATAAATACCGAGAAACAACAAGCTTTAGTCCAAATAAATATATCCGCGTATAATGCTATTTCAAATATTACTAACTTGGTAGATGACGATAGTTTTGTTTATGAAATAAAAAATGAGCTCCTTCAAAAAATTGATTATATTTTTGAGATGTTTTTCCACGCAAATTCAAATATAATAATGAATAATTATCCACTCTAAATCACGATGTTTTTTTTTGTAAAAAAAAACATCTTAGCATATATTATAAAATGAGCCTTCCTACTCTTTTCCTTGGTTCCGCCGTTACCGTAAACGGGGATGCTTTTGATATTAACGATGGAACTTTATCAGTTCCTACTCCCGTTAATACATTAGATGCTACTAACAAACTCTATGTTGATGAACTCGTCCTTGTTCAAACTCAACGTATTGATACTCTCTTATCTGGTTCTGGTGTTGACCTTAACCAATTGAAAGAAATCTCTGATTATGCTGCTGCTTTAAATGCTGCTGAACAAGCAAGTCTTGAATCTGCTGTTGCTTCTCTTTCTTCAACAATTGCTACTCTTCAAACATATGTTGATACCACAAAGTCAGATTTGATGGCTTCTGATGTTGCCATTTTAACTGCTTCTTCCACTGAAACAACCCAAAGAACCATCCAAGACGCCATGTTAAATGCTCGCGCTGATTCTATCACAAGTTCTTTAGCTACTTACCAGGCTTCCAATGATGCTCGTTCCACTGGAATTGATGCGTCTATTGTTGTTGAGCAAAACGCCAGAATTTCTGGTGATGCTTCTTTAAGAAGTGACCTTAACACCGAAATTTCTGGCCGTCAATCTGCTATCACTAGTCTTGAAGCAAGCCTTTTGAATAGCTTTGAGATTGCTATTGCCCAAGAGTCTGCGTCTCGTCAAGCTGGTGACGGCGACCTTCAAACCCAGCTAGATGCTTTAACTGTTCAAAAAGATTCAGATGTTGCTGCTCTTCAAGCTGTTGATACTGGTTTAAGAAGCGACCTTACTTCCGAAACTGGTTCCCGTGTTTCTGGAGATGTTACATTACAATCAAATATTGATACTTTATCTGCATCCCTTTCTACAAGTGTTGCTGCCTTAGGATCAATGGACAGTTCATTAGAATCTCAAATTAATGGTGAAATTGCTGATAGAATGTCTGCTGATAATGTTATTGACTCTAGAATTAATACTACAAATATTGATTTAGCTACTGAAACAGCTTCTCGTATTGCTGGTGATAATTCTATCAGTTCTGATCTTGCTACTGAAATAGCTGCTCGTTCTGCTGCTGATACTGCTCAACAAAATTCTGTTGATATTTTATCCGCAACTGTAAGTAGTAATTATGCTTTACTCTCTGCTTCTGATACCAACATCATCTCTTCTGCTAATGCTGAAACTGCTGCTCGTATTGCTGCTGATGCTGTTCATGATTCAAGTATTGCTGCTGCCATTGCTCAAGAAGTTACCGATGTTGCTGCTCTTACTGCAGTTGATGTTCAATTAAGAACTGACCTCACAACTGAGACATCTTCTCGTGTTTCTGGTGATAGTGCGCTTGGTGTCAGAATTGATGGTGAAATTTCTACTAGAAGCTCTCAAGTAGCTTCTCTTACTGCGGTTGATGTTCAATTAAGAGCTGACCTCACAACTGAAACTGCTACCCGTGTTTCTTCTGGTAACACTTTACAAACAAATATTGATAACTTAACTAGTCAAGAAGGTATTGATTTTGCCAATCTTCAATCACAAATAAACTATGTTGCTGCTGCTTTGAATATTGAGCAAACCAACAGAACATCTTCTGAAGTTGACTTATTGAACAAGATTGATATGTTGTTCTTATACTTCTTCCACCACAACTCTTCTGGTGCTTACATTGACACCAACAATCAAATCCAATTCATGTATGGTAACCCTTAAATTTAAGGTTAGACATATATAATAATATTTAAATAAATATAATAAATTAAATATTATTAAAGAGAGAAACATATATTACTATAATGGCACTCATTAAGGAATATTTTGAATTAACAAATCGTTACCAAGATGAATATGGAGAAAATACAATATTATTAATGCAAGTTGGTTCCTTTTTTGAAGTTTATGGTATATATAATCAAAAAACCGAATTAATTTCTGGAAGTAAAATTGTCGATTTCTCTCAAATTTGTGAATTAAATGTTGTTGAAAAAAATACATGTGTTGGTACAGATAATGTAATGATGGCTGGTTTTAAAGATATCCAAATTGAAAAATATATAAAGAAAATACAAGATGCTGGGTTTACAGCAGTAGTTTATTCTCAAGATGAAGCCACAAAAAATACAACTAGAAGTCTTTCTGGTATTTTCTCTCCAGGAACATATTTTCATCCTGAATCAACTAACCTAACAAATTCAACCACATGTATCTGGATTGATTTAATTGAAAACAAAATATTAATGAAAGGCAAATATGTTGTCGTAGGTGTTGCTAATATTGATATATACACTGGTAAAACCAATATTTTTCAATTTAAGGAGACTTACGTAAATAACCCAACTACATATGACGAGTTAGAACGTTTTATTTCTATTTATAACCCTAGCGAAACTATTTTAATTTCAAATTTACCAGGAGAAAATGAATTAGACTATGTAATTAGTTATGCGGGTATTTCAAGCAGTTTAATTCATAAAATAAATATTACGGATGAAAAGACAACGAAGATGACAAGGGTTAAGAACTGTGAAAAACAACCATATCAAAAAGAGATTCTCTCCAAATTTTACAAGTTTGATAGTTATGAAGTCTTCTCTCAAAATTTTTATGAAAACAATATTGCTACACAGGCATTTTGTTTTTTATTAGATTTTATTTATCAACATAACCCACATCTTGTAAACAATATTTCAGAACCTGTATTTGAAAATTGCTCTACAAGACTTTCATTAGCAAATCATTCTCTCAAACAATTAAATATAATAAATGACGGAAATATAAAATCAGGTAAATATTCATGTGTGTCACAGATGTTAAATGATTGTTTAACTCCAATGGGCAAAAGAAAATTTACATATAATATATTAAATCCTGTTTGTGACGAAACATATTTACAGAGAGAATACGATATTACAGAATATTTTCTCTCGAAGTATACAGAATATAATAGTTTTTTAAAATCAAATCTTTCTACAATCAAAGATATTTCAAAATGGGAACGACAAATATTTCTTAAAAAGATTTCACCAAAAGCATTTTTCAATTTATACTCTAATATTTTAACAATTAAAAAAATATATGAAAAAATAGAAAATGATGATAAAATTATAGAATATTTAACAGTTTTTGAACCAAACATTTTAAATATTAAAGAATATTGTGATGAACTATCTCATTTTATTAATAAAAATATAAATATAGCCATAGCAAGAGAGTTAGATCAGCTACAGAATTTTGAGATTAATTTTATAGAGCCAGGTATTGATGAAGAGTTGGACAAAAAAACCATGACACTTAAAGATTCTGAACTAAGATTAAATGCTATTGCTGAATATTTAAGTACATTAATTGAAAATAAAGAAAAGAAATCAGCGAAAACTGAATATGTTAAGATTCATGAAACAGAAAAAAACAATTATAGTTTGATTTCAACAAGTAGAAGATGTAAAATATTACAAGATGCTCTTCCTACTCAACAAACTATTGTAACATTAAAACATGATGCGACATTTAATAAAAAATTCGACTTCAAAATTTCAAAAAAGCAATTTGAATATGAAAAACAAAGTGCTGCAAATAATTGTATTGTTGATGAACAAATTAACGGATTATGTAAAAGCATTTCAAGTATAAAAGTCTCATTGAAGGATTTAATTACATTAGTTTATAATAAATTTATTGTTAATTTTGAGGTATTTCAAGAAAAATTAGAAAGCATTATTAATTTTACAACGATTATTGATGTTATGTATACAAAAGCTTCTATTGCTAAGAAGTATTGCTATTGTAAACCAAATATTGTTAAATCGGATAAATCATTTGTTACTGCTAAAAAGATAAGACATTGTTTAATCGAACGTTTTCAATTTCAAACGAATGAATCTTATGTAACAAACGACATTAATGTAGGTGATGGTAATACAGATGGAATTTTATTATATGGTACAAATGCTGTTGGGAAAACTACAATTATTAGAGCACTTGGTATTTCTATCATAATGGCCCAAGCAGGATTATTTGTACCTTGTTCAGAGTTTAATTACATGCCATATAAATATATATTTACACGCATAATTGGTAACGATAATATCTTCAAAGGTTTATCCACATTTGCTGTTGAAATGTCGGAACTTCGCACCATATTGCGTCTTAGTGATGAGAATAGTTTAATATTGGGTGATGAACTATGCTCTGGAACAGAAACACAGAGCGCCATTAGTATTTTTGTTGCTGGAATTCAGAAACTACACAAATGTAGAAGCAGTTTTATATTCGCCACTCATCTACATGAAATAATTGATTATGATGAAATTAAGTCTCTAGATACTGTCAAGTTAAAACATATGTCAGTTATTTATGATAAGGAACAGGATAAACTTGTATACGATCGTAAACTTAAGGATGGTCCTGGTAACAGTATGTATGGTCTTGAAGTTTGTAAATCACTCAATTTGCCACAAGACTTTTTAGATGCGGCATATGAAATCCGAATGAAATATCATCCTGAAGGTGCTAGTCTTCTTTCTCTCAAAACTTCAAGATATAACTCTAAAAAAATAGTTGGTATGTGTGAAAGATGTCAAGAAAATGTTGGAAAAGAAGTACATCATCTTCAATATCAAAAAGACGCAGATAGCAACGGTATTATTACTAATTCTGATGGCATTATCCATAAAAATACTTTAGCTAATTTGCTAACATTATGTGAGGCTTGTCATGATGAAATTCATAAAAAGAATACTAGACTAAAAAAAATTAAAACTACAAAAGGAACCGAATTACAAGAAATTTAAATATAATAATTATATATAGAATCGTCATGTTTACAAATTTCAATCAAAAAATAATTCCTGATTATAGTCCAATTTCAGCAAGAGGAGGAAGCAAACGCAGACGCAAACGCAGTCGTAAACTTAGAACAAGAAAACATAATAAATCTAATAAATCGCGCACTAGAAGAAGATATCGTTAAGTTAAATTATAAATTTAATTATTTTATAATTTAATATTACTATTTTATTATTTTATTATTTAATGTCTGCGGCGATGACGTCTTGTTCTAAGTTTACGACTTTTACCACCTTTCTTACTACGTCTAGAGCGTTTACTCTTTGTTAACCCCTTAGCAACACCTTTAACGCCTTTAACTCCTTTAACTCCTAAATTAAACCCAGTTGCCATTGTTCCATAAACAGCAGATACACCTTTTTCTACAATAGGAAGTGAAATTTTTGCCATATCTTTAGCAGTCGATCCAACAGTTTGTAGACCTTCATCTACTACTGGTAATACTTTACTTGAAGTTTTTTGTACAGACTTAAGAATACTGTTTTTACGAGATTTTGTCATTATAAATTATACGTATAAAATATTTACTTGTAATATATAAATATGGATTTAAAGTATATTCTAAAGGTTTCCATTATTGTATTTTTAATTCTCTCTGTAATAGCATTTATAAATACACTTGGATTAAATTTAAACGAGGAACCTAAACAAAAAAAACTTTTACAAGTTGTCACCGTTGAAGCTCTTAATAATTTGTCCACAGCCATACCAATGAGCAAAAGTCAGGCATTTTGCGATGTAAATAAAGGTTCCAGTGGTTCACTTGACGAGTCGTGTGGAAGACTAACCAGAGGAAATTGTGACGATGTATCGTGTTGTGTTTGGACAAGTAATCAAAAGTGCGCCGCCGGAGGCATAGACGGACCAACATTCAATTCTGACGCAAATGGTAAAACTAAACAATTAGATTACTATTATTTTCAAGGAAAATGTTACGGTTCAGGATGTCCTAAAGATGTTTAATTATTCTAAAGATGTTTAATTGTCCTATAGTTTTTTAATTATAATACTAGAATCCTTTGCTAACTCTTCAATAATAGGATTATTATTATAGTCTTCTAAATAAGTGATTTCTTTAATACCACATGCTGCTATAGTTCTAAAACAATTTATACACGGATAATGCGTTACATATAATTTAGCACCATCCAAGCTTGATCCACGTTTTGCGCAATCTGTAATCGCGTTTATTTCACCATGAATAATAGATTGTTCGTGATTATCGTGAACTCTACTTACATGTGGAGCACCAGGTATATAACCGTTATAACCCATTGAAATCAATCGGTTATTTTTTACAACAACAGAACCGACGTTGAGTCTTGTACAAGGACTACGTTGAGATGCGAGGACAGCAATTGACATAAAATAATCATCCCAGTTAAGACGTTCTGTATTATTTTTAGCAAGTTCATGTAATTTTGAAAGCATAATATATTAAAGAGTATTATATTATGTTTAAATTATTTAACAATTGATTTATGTATTAAAAATAAAATTGAATTAAATTTAAAATCATATAAGAATAATATAATAGAATATATAAGAGATGATAATCCCAGTTAAATGTTTTACTTGCGGCATGGTTATTGCCAATAAATACAGATATTATGTTGAACAAGTTCGTAAGAAGAAATTAGCAAAAAGGGGAAATGGAGAATCAATTGATGTTGACAAGGTCCTTTATTTAACTAAAGAATTTGTTGACAAGACGCCAGAGGGTGAAGTTTTAGATGATTTAAATATGAATAAAATGTGTTGTAGAAGACATTTCTTAACACATGTTGATATTGAATAATTTCTTATTATATATTATAAACATGGGTAAACCAAAGGTAGCGTCTCGCAAAAAAACTTCTAGCAAACGTCAAAAAGTTTATAAAATGAAAGGATGTTCCAAAAAAACACGCAAAAATTATTTAGGTGGTTCAGCTGATATAAATTTAGCATATCCTGGAAATAATGTTCCTACCGTTCCTAATCCTTTTTTAGCTTACACTGGTAAGGGTGGTTCTTCATGCGGTGGAAATTTAACAACAAATACAAATATTCCAAGTAATCTAGATGGCATAAATAAAACACTTCCTAGCACAGGTCCAACACCTTCAATTCCGGCTACACCTTTTTTAAATTCAATTATTCCTCAAAAAGGCGGTTATGGATCTTGTGGAATTAATGTAATGAGTGGTGGCAATTGTATGGCATGTTCTGCTCCTTTAATGAGTGGAGGTCGCAAGAAAAGGGGCGGATGTGGTCCATTATGTGCGGTAGGATTTATGGTTGGAGGTAAAAGACATCGTTTAGGATGTAAATGTAGCTCTTGTAAAGCAAAAAAAGGTAGTTCGATGAAAGGCGGAAACCCAGGAATCCCTTACCCTGATGGTCTCGTTGGTAAACCATGGACCCCCGCTATTAGTGGATGGCCTGGAGTTGATGGGATTCAAGGAGATAGAAATTATTTAGCCTTAAATGATTATAAAACAGACATTTCAAGACAAATGATTGCTACTGGTGCGAACCCTCCATTTTCAATTGGTGGTGGTAAAAATCGCACTAGAAAACAACGAGGTGGAACTTTTTCTAATTTTTTAACTCAAGATCTACTTAATTTAGGAAGACAATTTCAATTTGGAGTAGGAAGCGCTTATAATGCTTTAGCAGGTTATTCAAGTCCTGTAAATCCGATGCCTTGGACAGACCAATTACCTAATACAGCAAGCCTTAATACTATGAGGGCGGCGAATATTTAATTTTTTTCTATTTATAATTCATAATGGCAAACTTTCCCCAAACTTTGAAGGAGTTGTGTACTCCGGCAATGATTTATTTTGTTATATCTATGATAGCATTAATAATGGTTTTATTTCAAAACTTAGGAAACAGTAATAGTTACAATGTCGGTTCATTCTCATGTCGCGTACCAAATACTGCTTTAGTATTTATTGCTAAACTGTTGTATGTCCTATTTTGGACTTATATTCTTAATTTAATATGTAAAGATGGTCATACGAGTCTTTCTTGGTTGCTTGTTCTTCTTCCTTGGATTCTTTTATTCGTAATGATTGGCATTCTTATGTTGAATATGTAAACAAAATTTAAAAATAATAAATATATAATAAAATATAATTTTAATATATATAATAATGTCAAATAAAATAAAAAACGGAACATCCTATCAAAAAAATGGATGGAAATATATATCAATTAAGGGAAAACCAAAAGAAAGAGGATATGCTTATGGCTATTTATGTGCTGACGATTTTAAGGAGATACAAAAAACCTTAAAATTTCTAATGTTTGAAGCATATGGAATGGAGTGGGAATACTTTATAGATGAGATATCCAGAGATTTTAAAGAAATGACCGAAAAGGATTTCAATGAATTGTATGAAGAAATGGTAGGCATAGTCGAAGGCTGTAATGATAATGGTTGTAAAACTACAATTGACGAAATGATTGCCTGGAATTTTTATTGTTCAATTCCTTATTGGTATTCAACAAAATCTGATTCTCGTATTGGAAAAGAAGGTGGGGCAAGAGACAGATGTAGTGCTTTTATGGCTGTTGGCGACTGGACCGAAGATGGTAAAATTGTTTGTGCTCATAATTCATTTTGTGACTATATTGATGGACAATTCAGTAATGTTGTTTTAGATTTAAATCCTGAAAAAGGTCATCGTTTCATTATGCAAACATCCCCTTGTTGGATTTGGAGCGGTACAGATTTTTTTGTAACAGCAAAAGGAATAATTGGCACTGAAACTACAATTGGAGGATTTATTCCTTATGAAAAACGTTTCCCAATTGGTTACAGAATTAGACAAGCAATGCAATATGGCAATTCATTAGACGAATATTGTGAAATACTTTTGAAGGAAAATTCTGGTGATTATGCTAACTCTTGGTTATTTGGTGATATTAATTCAAATGAGATTTTAAGAATTGAATTAGGATTGAAGTATCATAACACAGAGAGAACTAAGAATGGTTTTTTTATAGGGTTTAATGCTCCTTATGATGAACGTATTAGAAATTTAGAGGTTCAAAATTCTGGTTTCTATGATGTTAGAAGACATCAAGGAGCAAGACTAGTTCGTCTAGGCGATCTTATGGACGAACATAAAGGTAAATTAAATATAGAAGTAGCAAAAAAAATAATAGCTGACCATTATGATGTATATTTGTTAAAAGAAGATAATCCTTGTTCTAGAACAGTTTGTTCACATTATGATTTAGATGCACGAGAATACATGTCTGATCCAAGTAGACCAAAACCATTCTCTCCACATGGAGCTGTTGATGGTATAGTTTGTGATACTAATTTGGCTAAAAAAATGGGATTTATTGGTCGTTTTGGTAATTCATGTGGTATACCATTTATTAAAGACGAATTTTGTAAAAAACATAGACAATATTATAAATTTTGCCCATATTTAAAAGATAGGCTAAGCCAACCTTGGACTGAATTTACTTCTGAAAATAGTAATAATAAAACAAAAAGTAAATTCAGATTAACCAAAAAAGGTGGCCGAGGTTTAAATAAAACAAAAAAAATAAAGCTTTAAGAATATAATTTTTCAATATTTTCAATCAAATTGACAGCCTTAATATTTTTTTCATTGTATGTTTTTTTATAATATAATTGAGGGTTTTTTATTATATTTATAATTAATTTTAAATCTTCTTGTACATTCCCACTAATTTTAATAACATTTTCTATATATGAATCAATATGTTTACAACCTAAATATATTGGTGTACAGTTATACATTAATGGTGTAATTAATTTTTCCGAAAAATAATGATTACATTGATAATTTTCAATACAAATAGAAAAAAGATAATTTTCATATGGTTCAGCATCATTAAATTGTCCCATAATACGATTAAATTTATACTTTGAACTTCCACGGCCATAAATATCAATTGGTAACCGAAATTTAATTATTGCTTCAACTAAATTATGACGGTATAAATGTCCTGGAGCAAATTGTTTTTCACTAACTATAATTGACATTAGTTTTGTTTTATCTGTTATTTCCTTTGGAGGTCTAGAATGCCACATATACCCAAAATGTTCAACAAATGGTTCTGGTAAGTCTAATTTATCACCTATAAAATATTTACCAATATTTTTTTTAGCATAATCAATAAATTTAGAATTTAACCCTAGAAATGGGATTGGTTCAAAAGCTAATCCAATTACATTTTCTTTGGGTATTTTTAATTCTGGCATAATTGTGTTAATTATAATTGCGTGAGTATAATCATCATTATCAGTTATATATATTTTTTTATTTTCACCGTAAAAATCTATTTCATTTGCGTAGTTAATTCTTTCGTATACTTCTTTGCAATTTTTACTTGCTGCAAAAGGGCAAAATATTTTTATTTTATACATAATAAATATATAAATTAATACCTTTAAATAATATATAATAATTACATTTTAAAAAAATATGATTATTATAATATAATGGACAAAGAAGATATATCTTGGAAATTAATCGACAAATATTTTAAAGACAATCCCAATAATTTAGTTTCTCATCATTTAGAGTCATATAATTCCTTTATTAATAAAGGTGTTGGGCAGATATTCAGAGAAAATAATCCTATAAGATTTATTGAGAGAGAAGATGAAAATGATGGTTCTGGAAAAAGAAATGAATGTCAACTTTATTTAGGTGGAAAGGACGGTTCAAAAATTTATTATGGCAAACCAATAATTTACGATGATCATAACGCGCATTTTATGTTTCCAAATGACGCACGTCTACGAAATATGACATATGGAGTAACAATTCATTATGATGTTGAAGTTGATTTTATTTACTATGAGGGTGATGAGAAAAAAGGACATTCAATATTATTGCCAAAAATTTATCTTGGACGTTTTCCTATTATGCTTCAATCAGATTTATGTATTTTAAACACACTTAATAAGGATGTAAGATTTAATATGGGTGAATGTCGCAATGATTGTGGGGGTTATTTTATTATTGATGGTATGGAAAAAGTTATAATTTCTCAAGAAAAGTTCGCAGATAACTTGCTTTATATCAGAAAAAATAAAGATGATGATACATACAGTTTTTCAGCTGAAATTAGATCTGTATCAGAGGATACATCAAAACCAATTAGAACAACCGCTGTTAAAATTGTAGCGCCTTCGCCTTCTTTATCAAATAATCAAATAGTGGTTTCTGTTCCTAACGTTAAAAAACCTGTTCCACTTTTCATTTTAATGCGTGCTCTTGGTGTTGTATCTGATAAAGA
>Ga0114978_10001706_pt1 | contig 18421 bp, 17 predicted proteins | sample S_140212_EF_Meta_FD_87027 | JGI IMG/M metagenome (GOLD analysis project Ga0114978, IMG submission 87027) | Freshwater microbial communities from Lake Simoncouche, Canada to study carbon cycling - S_140212_EF_MetaG | ecosystem: Environmental > Aquatic > Freshwater > Lake | place: Lake... | reverse complement strand
GACCGGGTGGCCTATGGCGATGGCACCGCCGTTCACATTGACCTTGGCCGGATCCAGGCCGAGTCCCCGGGTGACGCAAAGCGCCTGGGCGGCGAAGGCCTCGTTGGCCTCGATCAGGTCCAGGTCCTCGACTGTCCAGCCTGCGCGCTCCAGGGCGCGAAGGCTGGCGGGAATAGGGCCCGTTCCCATAATGGCGGGATCGACCCCGGCGGTCGCCCAGGAAGCGATCCTGGCCATGGGTTTGAGGCCGCGTGATTTGGCCTCTTCCGCACTCATCAGCACCACGGCGGCGGCACCGTCGTTAAGACCCGATGCATTGCCAGCGGTCACGGACCCTTCCTTGTTGAACGCTGGGCGCAGACCGCTAACGCTTTCCAGGGTCGCGCCGTGGCGAATGTATTCGTCCTGGTCAACCACCACATCGCCCTTGCGACCCTTGATGGTGACGGGCGCGATCTCGGCTTGAAACTTGCCGGCTTTCTGGGCGGCCTCTGCGCGGTTCTGGCTGCTAACGGCCAGGGCGTCCTGATCGCCGCGGCTGATCTGGAACTGGTTGGCAATATTCTCGGCGGTCTGACCCATGTGATAGCCGTTGAAGGCGTCCCACAGGGCATCCTTGATCATGGTGTCGATGAGCGGGGTGTCGCCCATTTTCGTGCCCTGGCGCATCTGCACCGCGTGGGGTGCTTGGCTCATGCTCTCTTGGCCACCGGCGACGACGATTTTCGCTGAGCCGTCGGCGATCTGCTGCGCGCCGATCGCAACCGCGCGCAACCCAGAGCCGCAGATTTGATTCAGGCTCCAGGCCGGGGCCGCATGCGGAATACCGGCTTTCACCGAGGCCTGTCGGGCCGGGCCTTGGCCCGCGGCGGCCTGCAGAACCTGGCCCAGGATCACTTCGTCGACATCGCTCGCCGGCACGCCAGCCCGCTCCAGGGCGGCCGAGATCGCCACAGCGCCGAGGTCGGCTGCCGAGACCCCAGCCAGGGCTCCGTTGAACGATCCCACGGGGGTGCGGGCTGCGGAAACAATGACGATGTCGGTCATGACGTCAGATTTCTCCAGGTATAGGGCCGGTGGCCCTTGCCTAAAAAGGGCACCCAGCGGTGATGGTCCAGCCCATTCGAACAATAAATCGACATAGGGCGTAATTCTTGTTGCAGTGCAAGAAAACGACGCGGCAATTGGGGGTCTCGCCTTTCTTATTCGCGCGCGCGATACTGCGGTGCGAAGAAACTAGGGGAGCTCCATGGCTGATAACACCGAAGCGGGCGGTGAAACGTCCAAGGTCGTCATCAAGAAGTACGCCAACCGGCGCCTCTACAACACGGCCTCAAGTTCATACGTCACGCTCGAGCACCTTTCCGACATGGTGAAAAAGGGCGTTGATTTCGTGGTTTACGACGCCAAGACCGGCGAGGACATAACCCGTCCGGTTCTGGCCCAAATCATCTTCGACGAGGAGAGCCGCGGTTCATCCTTGCTGCCCATCCAGTTTCTGCGCCAGCTCATCAGCTTTTACGGCGACTCCATGCAGTCGTTCCTGCCCAGCTATCTAGAGCTGTCGTTGGACAGTTTCACCAAGTCTCAGCAGCGCTTTGCCAATATGGGTGTCGGTACCCTGGGTGTGAAAGCGCCTGGCGTAGCCGCGTATGAGGAGCAGGTCCGCCAGAACATGATCCTGTTCGAACGGGCCATGCAGATGTTCAACCCGTTCCAGATTGCGGGGGCGGCGACAGCCGCGGCCAAGCCAGCCGAGTCATCCGCGCCCGAGGCACCAGCGCCGGCTCTAGCGCCCGAAGGTGAGGGTGAGTTGGGCGAACTGAAGAAGCAGCTGGATGCTATGCGGCGTGAAATCGACCGACTGGCCTCCAAGACTTGAGAGCCACCGCTTAAGCCAATTCTTAGGAGTGTTTTGGCACTATCCCAGCCCATGACCGACGCCCCCGATCCCGTCGCGCCCTCGGCAACTTTCGCCGCCCAACTGCTGGGCCAGCCGAGGGACCAAACGCGGGCTGAAAGGCGGGCCGGAAGTTCTGGAAGGGGCCCCCAGCGCCTATCTAGAGACCGAATATCTGGGTAAGGCCGAGCGTCGGGCATCCAGCGGCGGAATCGCTAAGCGCGACTTTTAGTCTGTTAGGCGCCGCTGGCGCGGGACTTGCTCCATGGTTTCCAAGTTATGACTTGGGGACCAAAATGACCGCCTGGATCCGCTTCTTCGACGTCGCCGTGGTCGCGCTCATTTTCACAGCCTTGACCTAGTCCCGTCGTCGTCCACGTCGCGTCGTGCAGAGACGATGGTTACGAGGAATCCGGCCAGCATGTCCAACAGCACCATCAGGGTGATGAGGAAGAAGGTCGAGGTGGCGAAGCCCGGGGCCAGAAGGAATTCGATCAGGCAGACGATAAACAGGGTCACCGAAAGCGAGTGGTTGATGATGGCTATGCGCCGACTGGCGGTTGATTTCAGAAGCTCGATGAACAGCACCATAAGGGAGGCGGCCAGCAGTAGGTCTCCCAGTGCCACGCCCCAGTCTGCGCCGGTTGGCATATGGATCGTGAACAGTTTGATGGTCATTCCATCCTGGGCACCAACGATGACGGCGATCAGGGTGTAGGCGATGACCGGCAAGGCCAGCAGGGGCAGGGCGGCGAACATGGTGTCTCCCTCGACCTAGGCAGGAAAGCTTAGCCTGAAGATTAGCTCTCGTCCCACCCCTGCGGATTGCGGCTGCGACGTTGCAGCCACATGACGCCGGTTATGTCCGAGATGCTGGCCCAGAGCCGGCCCAGATTATTATATTTAGAAACGCCGGTGGTGCGGTGGCGGTGGTTTACCGGCTCGAACGACACCTCATAACCCTCGCGCAGCATCATCGCGGGTAGGTAGCGGTGCAGGTGGTCGAAATACGGCAGGCGCAGGAAGGCTTCGCGTCGAAATACCTTCAGGCCGCAGCCGGCGTCGCTGGTCTGATCATTGAGGATGGCCCGGCGCGCGGCGTTGGCAATTTTTGAGGCGTATCTTTTCGAGACATTATCTTGCCGCTTGGCGCGTTCGCCGCCGACCAGCCCAAGCATGGCTGGGCCCGCCAGCAGCCGATCCGCCAGACGCGGGGCATCGACGGGATCGTTCTGGCCGTCGCCATCAAGCGTGACGATGATCGATGCGCGCGATTCCAGCACGCCGGTGCGTACCGCACGGCTCTGGCCGGCATTCTTGTGATGAGCCAAGACCCGTAACTGGGGAATTTCGGCCTTCAATGCCGTCATCACGCCACGTGTGGCGTCCGTGCTGGCGTCATCGACGAAAATGACCTCGAAATTTCGGTCCGTGAACGCCGTCGCGATCTCGCGGGCGAGGTCGGGTGCCGCGCCCTCCTCGTTGTAGACCGGCACCACGATCGAGACGTCCGGCAGTCTGGACGGCGTCTTATCGACCGATTTTGCTGCGGCCTTCGAGGTCGGCTTCTGGGCGGTCTTGAGAGCGAGGTCGCGAGCCATCGCCATTAAATAGCGCAAAAGTCGGCTCAGGAAAGGTTTGTGGTAATACGCTACGCATGAGCCTTGTCTCACACAGTGGAAAACCGATTCTGGACGGGATCGAACCCCAGGCCTGGCTGGCGGCTGCGGCGCGCGGCTGGCGCGGTCCTGTCCTTGCCGCCCTGATCGCCATTATCGCGGGATCGTTCAGCCTCTTCACCTTGCCGCCGCTGGACCGCGACGAAAGCCGTTTCGCCCAGGCCACCGCTCAGATGCTCGAAGCCGGCGACCTGGTGATGATCAAGTTCCAGGAACACCCGCGCTTCAAGAAGCCTGTCGGTATCCACTGGCTGCAGATGGCGGCTGTCTCCACGTTTTCTAACCCAGAAGCTCGGGCGATCTGGGCTTACCGTATTCCGTCTCTACTCGGCGCGGCCTTGGCGGCGGCAGCGGCGGCCTGGGGTGCGGCGGCGTTGTTCGGCGCAGAGGCTGGGTTATTAGCCGGGGTTTTGCTGGGCGTCAGCGGCCTGCTGTCGACCGAGGCCTCGATCGCGAAAACCGATGCGGTGCTCTGCGGAGCGACAACCTTGGCCATGGCGGCGCTGGGCCGGCTATACGCGGCCAGTCGCGGCGGGCCGCCTTCGGGGGTTTGGACCAAGACGGCCTTCTGGGCAGGGATCGCCCTGGCCCTGCTCGACAAGGGACCGATCGGACCGGCGTTGGCGCTTACTGCTGGGCTTGCGCTGTGGGGTGTCGACCGTGAGGCGGATTGGGCACGGCGCATCGGCTGGGGCTGGGGCCTGCTGCTCGTTGGGCTGGTATTCCTTCCCTGGGCCGTGGCGATTACGGTACAGACGGATGGCGGCTTCTGGTCATCGGCCGTGGGTGGCGACCTTGCGCCCAAGCTCACCGGCGGATCGGAAGGCCACGCCGGCTTTCCCGGCTTTTACAGCCTGCTGGCCCCGATTCTGATTTTTCCTGGAACTCTGCTGCTGCCGGCGGGCGCGGTGTTTGCCTGGAAGCGGCGAGCCGAGACAGGCGTGCGTTTCGCCTTGGCCTGGCTGATTCCGACATGGCTCATGTTCGAGCTGCTGCCGACCAAGTTGGTGCACTACACCCTACCTGCCTACGGTGCCCTGGCTTGGCTGATGGCGGCGGCCCTGGCCGGCACCCAGCCGCTGCAAATGGGCCGCACGACACAAATCATTGGTGCGGCACTGAGCGGCCTGTCGGCCCTGGTTTTTGCGGCCGTCGCTATGTTTGGCCTCAAACAGTACGGCGACGTCGGCGACGGCTTCAGCGCGATTCTTGCGGCCCTGCTTTACCTGGGGGCCGGACTGACTGGCGGGCTGCTACTGCTGCGTGGTCAGGCTATGCGCGCCACGGCTGCGGCCGTGGTCTTGGGGGTTCTGGCGCACGGTACACTGGTGGGAGGGCTGCTACCGCGGCTGGAGCCGTTATGGCTCTCTCATCGGGTCGCCAGCCTGCTGCAGCAAGCCATGCTCGATCCGCAGAGCGGTTTGGCCCAGGGGCCAGTCGCGGTTGATGGCTACGGCGAGCCGAGCCTGGTTTTTGCCTTGGGCGCCAGGACGGAGCTGGGCAAGGCTCCGGCGGCGGCGCAGGCCATCGCCGATGGCCGGCCGGCCATTGTCGAAAAGCGTGAGGACGCGGCGTTTCGCAAGGCTTTGACCGCTAAGGGCGCGACCGCGCGTGCGGTCGGTGCGGTTAGCGGCGTCAACTATTCGAACGGCGATGACATGACCCTTACGGTCTATGCGCCGCAGCGCACCCCAACCCTGAATGAAGGGCCTGCGCGGCGCTGAAATCGGCAGCCCTCTTGTGGCGACTAGGCCCGGCTACCGCGCATATGCCACGCTACGGGCCGTACCATTGCGGTGAGCATTATGAGCGGCAAGAGGATGAGCGCCGCCAAATAGGCCGGAAGGCTCTCTGCCCGCTTGAGGAAATAGCGCGTCAGGCCCAGGCCCTTATGCATCTCCACCCGCCAGGGGCTAGAGTTACTGGTATGGCCTAGGTGCACGACCTTGGCCTTGGGTTGGAACAGCACCGAGCCGCCCGTCCGGCGCGCGCGCCAGCACAGATCAATGTCCTCGACGTGCAGGAAATAACCCTCGTCGAAACCGCCTAAGGCTTTGAAGTCGTCAAGGCGTGCGGCAAAACAGGCCCCAGAAATGGTCGGCATGGGTGTCAGGCCTTCGGGCATGGCGTCGTGGTCACGATAAATCTCGTAGGCGTCGAGGTTGGGGAAGCGGCGGCTGAACCGCGACAGGGTCAGCAGGGTGGAAAGAGCGCTGACTTCGCCACGCCGACCTCCGCGTTGCTCGCGGCCGTCCAGATCGAGGATACAGGCACCCACTAGGCTACGCGGCGGTTGGCCGTTGAGGCCGCCGATCAGGGCATCGACACAGCCAGCCTGAAGGAAGGCGTCGGGATTGAGGAAAACCACATAGTGGCCGTGCGCCGCCAACATACCGCGGTTGGCACCACGGGCAAAGCCAATGTTGCCGTGTCCTTGCAGCAAAACCACGCGGGGCTCGTCGCGGGCCAGTACGCGCAGCCCTTCGGCCGCAGCCTCGGCTGAGCCGTTGTCGACCACGACCAGTTCATCGACCATGGGATCATCCAGCACGCATTGAATTGCCATTTCCAGCGACTCGCCGGTTCGATACACCACCATGATCACCGACACGTTCGGCTGGGCCGGCGTGAAATCGGTGGTCGCGGTCACGGAGCGAACAGTCTGATTCATCAGTCCCCAATCAGGTCGGGCGCTAGACCCTGGCGCTTGAGGATTGCCACGGCTTCATCCAGCCCCAGCAGTTCTTGCGCCTGACCTCCAAAACGACGCAGCGCAACGGTGCGTTCCTGCGCTTCATTCCGTCCAACCACCGCAATTACTGGCGTCTTGACGAGGCTATGTTCTCGAATTTTGTAATTTATCTTCTCGTTGCGCGAGTCGATTTCGGCCCGAATTCCAGCCGCCTTCAAACTAGCCAGTACCGAGCAGGCATAATCATCCGCTTCGGAAGTAATTGTGGCAACCATGACCTGCACCGGTGCGAGCCACATTGGCAGGGCACCCGCATAGTGTTCGAGCAAAATGCCCAGGAAACGCTCCAGCGAGCCCAGGATGGCCCTGTGCAGCATCACGGGTCGATGTTTGGCGCCATCCTCGCCGATGTAGGAGGCGTCAAGCCGCTCGGGCAGCACATAGTCGAGCTGAAGGGTGCCGCATTGCCAAGTGCGGCCGATAGCGTCGCGCAGGTGGAACTCCAGCTTAGGGCCATAGAAAGCCCCCTCATTGGGCAGACGTTCGACCTGCACCCCGGCGGCATTGGCGGCGCGCTCGAGCGTATCTTCGGCGGTGGTCCAGGTCTCGTCATCGCCAAAGCGCAGGTCCGGGCGCAGCGCCAGCTTGACCGAATGCAGCTCCACGCCGAGGTCGGCGTAAATCAGCCGCAGCATGGCAATGAAGTCCTTGGCCTCGGCCTCGATCTGGTCGGGGGTGCAGAAGATGTGCGCGTCGTCCTGAGCCAGGCCCCGCACGCGCATGATGCCGTGCAGGCCGCCTGAGCTCTCGTTGCGGTGCAGGCCATCGAACTCGGCCATACGCAGCGGCAGTTCGCGATAGGAGCGCTGGCCGTAGTTGAAGATCTGGATATGGCCGGGGCAGTTCATCGGCTTGACCGCCAGGGTGTCGCCATCCTCGGTGGTGCAGACGAACATATTTGCGCCGAACTTGTCCCAGTGGCCGCTCTTTTGCCAAAGGCTGTGGTCGAGAATCTGCGGCGTCTTGACCTCGTCGTAGCCGCTCGCCTCCATGCGCCGGCGCACATAGTTCTGCAGCGTACGGTAAAGCCGCCAGCCCTTGGGGTGCCAGAACACCATGCCCCTGCCTTCTTCCTGGATGTGGAAGAGGTTCATCAAGGTCCCCAGCTTGCGGTGGTCGCGCCGTTCGGCTTCCTCGATGCGTGTCAGATAGGCGGCCAGGTCTTCTTCGCTGGCCCAGGCGGTGCCGTAGATGCGCTGGAGTTGCTGATTGTTTTGATCGCCGCGCCAGTAGGCCCCGGCCAGTTTGGTCAGTTTGAAGCCCTTGCCGACGTGCCGTGTGCTGGGCAGGTGAGGGCCGCGGCAGAGGTCTTTCCAGCTGTCGCCCTGGTGATAGACCGTCACGGTTTCACCGGCCGGGATGCTTTCGATGATCTGGGCCTTGTAGATCTCGCCCATGGCCTTGAAGTCGGCGATGGCCTGATCGCGGCCCACTTCCTCGCGGCGGATCTTATCGTCGCGGTCGACGATGGCCCGCATGCGGCCTTCGATCCGGGGAAGATCATCCAGGCTGAACGGCTGATCACGCGCGAAGTCGTAGTAGAACCCGTCCTCGACATTGGGACCGATGGTCACTTGGGTGTCTGGGAACAGCTCCTGTACCGCCTGGGCCAGGATGTGGGCGGTATCGTGCCGGATCACGTTCAAGGCCTCGGGATCGTCGCGGCCGACCAGTTCGATCTTTCCGCTGCCGGGCAGGGGGCGGTCGAAATCGATCAGCTGTCCATCGAGGCGCGCCAGGATGGTGCGCTTTTCCAAACTCTTGGAAATAGCGGCGGCGACGTCGCGCGCGCTAGATCCTTCGGCATATTCGCGGCGCGAGCCATCGGGGAATTCAAGATCGATCATAATTTTTCGCACTTCTTTGGGCGTATCTCTGGCGGAGGGTCATAACCTGATCCGCCGAGGGGATGGCAACGGCACAGCCGCCTGGAAGCAAGGGTCGTCCCTTTCCAGGGGCCGTGTTCGATCAGGCATTGCGCGGTATACTCCGAACAGGTTGGCAGAAACCGGCAGGATCGCCCGATCAACGGCGAAAGCGTCAGTTTGTAGGCTCTCAAAGCCCATCGGACGCTTCGTTCGTAGAGTTTCATGCCGGCGGGGGCCTTGCAGCGAACCATCCTGCTTATCGCGGCGCAACGCGCCGGGATCAAGCCGCGCCCGCGGTCCTAGTTCGTATTCCCGCCAGGCGGACGGCCTCGGCCGCAGCCTCGAAGGCCAGCATTGTAGAGGCGTGGCGGGCGGGATAGGCCTTGACCGGTTCGAGCATGGCAAGATCGCTGAAGCGTCCTGTGGGCGATTTGGCCCCATCTTTCAGCATGGCGCGCAGGTCGGCGCGAGCTTTTTCGACCTCCTCCAGGTCGGCACCCGTCAGGTGCGCGCCCAGCACCGCAGCGCTGGCCTGGCCCAGGGCGCAGGCCTGAACGTCCTGAGCGAAATCCGCCACCCGGCCGGATTCGTCGAGGATCACGTCCACCCGCACACGGCTGCCACATAGTTTCGAGACCTTCTCGGCCGAACCATGCGGCGCGGCGAGCCGTCCGGCACCGGGCATGTTGGCGGCCAGGGTCAGAATCTGGGCCGAGTAGAGCGCGTCAATCACGACGACTTCAGCTTCGCACCGGTTTTGCCGAAAGGCACCATTGGCTTGAGCGGCTCGGTGGGTTTAACCGGCTTGAGCTTATCGACGGTTGTCGCCAGGGCGTGGGCGCGCTTCTTGGCCTTGGCCTTTTCCGCCTTGGGAACCTTGGCATAGGCCGCTTCCGCCTGGAGCTTCATCGCCTCGCCAAGGGCGGCAAAACCGTTCTTGATCGGGCGACGCATCATATTGACGACCAGCGGGCTGAGCATGCCGCTGAAGAATTCGCCATTCGAGAAGATGCACCCCTCTTCGCTGAGCTTTTCGATCTCGATGTAGCGCAGGGTCTTTACCAAGCCGCCGCCCACCGCATTGGCCCAGTGCAGCTGTTCATAGGGCACCCAGTCGATCACGCGGGGCCGGATCACCTCGGGCTTCTGGCCGGGCAGGGCCTGGGTCAGCACGAGAGCCTCGCCGATGCGGATCACGCCGCTGGCTTTGGTGTAGAGCGGGTTCCAGGCCTCCCAGCCGGGCACGTCGGCGAGGATTTCCCAGATCACCTCCGCTGGGGCGGCGATGCCGATACGATGTTCAATCTTGATGGCCATGCTTTTAATTATCTAATACGCGCGGCCGTCACTTCAACCGCCACGTGGCGCCAGCGGGGCCGTCCATGACCACCACACCCATGTCGTCCAGTTCATTACGGATGGCGTCGGCGGCGGCAAAATCCTTGGCGGCGCGCGCCTCGATGCGCTGTTGCAGCAGGGTTTCGATCCTGCCGGAAAGGTCGTCGTCGACGTCGGTCTTAAACCAGGCGTCCGGATCGCCACCCAGGAAGCCCAATATATCGGCCAGCACCAGCAGCTCGGCCTTCAGGGCCGGGGCGTTGGAAGACTTGGTTCGCACCGCGTCATCGAGCGCCTTGGCCCGCAGGCCCAGCTCGTATTGCGCGCCCGGCGTGTTGAGATCGTCGAGCAGGGCATTGAGCAGCACCTTATCGCCGTCGCCGGCGACGCCGGTCTCGACGCCCTGGGCGCGCTGCATCACCCCATAAAGGTAGTCGAGGCGGCTACGTGACTGCGCCAGCACATCGTCCGTCCAGTTCAGCGGGGATCGGTAAGAGGCGCTGAGCAGGGCCCAGCGGACGACCTCGCCCGGAAAGACCTTCACCAGGTCGTGCACCAGCAGCACATTGCCCAGGCTCTTGGACATTTTTTCGGCGTCCATGGTCAGGAAGCCGTTGTGCATCCAGTAGCGGGCATAGGCGGTGGGGCGGTTGTCGCCATGGGCGCAGACGCCCTGGGCGATTTCGTTCTCATGGTGTGGGAAGGTCAGGTCATGGCCGCCACCGTGGATGTCGATGGGCAGGCCCAGGGTCTGTTCAATCATGGCCGAGCATTCGATGTGCCAGCCCGGACGCCCCGCGCCCCAGGGGCTGTCCCACACCGGTTCACCCGGTTTCGAGGGCTTCCACATCACGAAATCGGCCGGATTGCGCTTGTAGGGGGCCACTTCGACGCGGGCCCCGGCGATCATGTCGTCCAGGGTGCGGCCAGAAAGCTTACCGTAGTCGGCAAAACTGCTGGTGTCGAACAGCACATGGCCTTCGGCGGCATAGGCATGGCCGCGTTCGATCAGGGCGGCGATCATGGCCTGCATGGGACTGATGTAGTCGGTGGCGTGCGGCTCGATGGTCGAGCGTAGCACGCCTAACTGGCCCATGTCCTCGTGGTAGGCGGTCAGGTAGCGGCTGGTGACCACCCCGATCTCGACGCCTTCCTCGGCCGCCTTGGCGTTGATCTTGTCGTCCACGTCGGTAACGTTGCGGGCATAGACCACAGCGCCTTCGCCGTAGAGGCGGCCCAATAGGCGAAAGAGCACGTCGAACACCACGGCCGGGCGGGCGTTGCCGATGTGGGCGTAGTTGTAGACCGTCGGCCCGCAAACATACATCGTCACCCGCTCTGGGTTCGCGGGCGAGAAGGGCTCCTTCTTGCGCGTAAGGGTGTTGTGCAGCTTGAGAGTCATTAATCTTGATGTCGCGGGAACTTGCCGGGAGGTAGGCGAGTCCCATATAGCGTTGAGCGTCCGCTGTGGCCATGCTGTGCCGGACGAGCTTATTGGGTGGCACGCGTCACCCCGGGGCGAATGGTGTCCCGGTGCAATTCAGCCCAAGGAAAGCCGGACGCCCTTCGTATGGATGCCTTGACTGGAGACCGCTCTGAAATGGGGGGCGACATCGCTGCCACTGAATGGGTCCGCCCCAGCCGCGAGGAAGCCCTCGCCGCGGTGCGCACCCTGATCGCCTGGGCGGGCGACGACCCTCGCCGCGAAGGCCTGCTCGACACCCCGGCCCGGGTGGCCGATGCGTTCGGCGAATGGTTCGATGGCTATGGTGGCGACGCCGCCGCCGAACTGAGCCGCACCTTCGAGGATGTGCAGGGCTATGACGATATGGTGCTGCTCAGCGGCATCGAGGTGGAAAGTCACTGCGAACATCACATGGCGCCGTTCATCGGCAAGGCCACCGTGGCCTATATGCCGCGCGGCAAGGTGGTGGGATTGTCGAAGCTGGCGCGGGTGGTCGACATCTTCGCCCACCGGCTACAGACCCAGGAAACCCTCACCCGCCAGATCGCCGACGCCATGGGCGAGAGCCTCGACGCCAGCGGCGTGGCCGTGCTGATTTCGGCTGAGCACCATTGTATTAGCACGCGCGGCGTGCGCCACCGGCATGTGGATACCGTAACCACCACCTTCACCGGCCTATTCAAATCAGACGCGGATCTGCGGGCGCGGTTCATCGCCCTGGCCAAGAGCTAGGCGTGGGCAGTTTCCCCACCGCCCCCGAAAAACAGGCGCTGGAACGCGGAACCCAGATCGCGCCCCGGTTCGATGCCAATGGCCTGATCGCCGCCGTGGTCACCGATGTGCTGTCCGGCGAGGTGTTGATGCTGGCCTGGATGAACGACGAAGCGCTGCGCCTGACCCTGGATACCGGCTTTGCGCACTATTTCAGCCGCTCGCGCCAGGCGCTCTGGAAGAAGGGTGAGACCAGTGGCCAGCTTCAGGTCGTCGAAGAACTGCGCCTCGACTGCGACCAGGATGCGGTGTGGATTAAGGTCCGGGTCCAGGGCGACGGCGGCGCTTGCCACGTGGGATTTAAGTCGTGTTTCTACCGTGTCGCCAGGGATTGTGCACTGGTCGAGGACGGAGCGATCCCGTTTGGTGCGGCCCAGGATGATTGATCCGCGCTAGACCGGGATTGGCGCACTCACGCCTTCGCCCTCATGGGTCACTACAAACCCTTTGATCACGCCGCTTTCGAAGCTGCGGTCCAGTACCGTCGACACGTCCATCAGCTCGCCTCTGGCCTCTGTGCGGGTGAGGCTCAGGCGAACAAAGCCCTTCTTGAACACGTCCATGAACGCAACCTCTGGATTGCGCTTGGAAAAGGCCTCGCCCAGCGGAGTTCCCGGCGGCAGGCTATCGCCCCACCCGCCGCTGGTGATGGCCGTCGCGCCAAATTCCACCCCAACGCGAGTGCCTGCGTGGTCTTGCAGATCGTTGACCCAGGCCAGATGACTGTCGCCAGACAGCACCACGGCACGGGCCTGGGCGCTCTTGATCATGGCATACAGCCCGGCGCGCGCCGCTGGATAGCCATCCCAGCTGCCCAGATCGAACGGCAGGTCGTAGGCTGACCGCGCCTGCATGTCCGCGAGGGCCCCCTTGTAGTAGCCGCTGATGAAGGCGTTCAACGCTTCCCAGGCCTTGGCGCTCATCTGGGCTTTAAGATCAGGATTGCTGACCTGGGCGAGGACCACGCCGCTGCCCAGGATTTGCCAGGGCTTGCCGCTCTCGACCGAGGCCTGCAACACACCATTGAGCCAGGCCTCTTGCGCGGGGCCAATCATCCGGCGGTCCGGGTTCTGAAGTTTTTTCTGGAAGGCGGCGACATCGGGTTCGCCGCTGGCAAGTAGGGGCAGATCTCGGCCGTAGGTCAGCAGGGCGTCGCGGGCGGTAAGCCGGGTTTCCAGCATCGTAAAACTGGCCAGGTCGCCGAAATCGAAACTGCGGTTGATGGCGAAAAAGCTCTGGCCGCGGCCCGGATCGCGGATTGGGCTCCATTCGTAAAAGGCCTGAACGGCGGCCTGTTTCCGCACGGTCCACGAACCGTCGGTGGCCGGGGTTTGCGCCTGGGCCCCGTCTTTCCAGTCATCGTTGGCAAGGTCGTGATCGTCCCAGCAGCAGATCCAGGCGGCGCGGGCGTGGGCGGCCTGCAACTGCGGGTCGCTGCGGGTCTGGGCGAAGCGCTTGCGGTAGTCATCCAGGGTCATGCAGGCGTGGCGCGGCTCGGGCAAGCGGTTCAACTGCACCCCGGTGGGCTGGCCGTAGTCGTTCGGCGTCTCGCCCGCCACCTCGTAGATGTAGTCGCCCAGGTGGATCACCGCATCGACGCGCGGCAGTTTGGCGATGGCCTCATAGGCGTTGAAATAGCCGCCCTGATACATCGCGCAGCAGCAGCTGATCAGCACCAGCTCGTCGGTCTTTCCCACCGGCAGGGTGCGCGCCTGGCCCACGGGCGAGACGGTCTTGCCCGCCAGGAAGCGGTAGTAATAGGTCCGCCCGGGCTTCAGCCCCTCAACCCCAACCTTCAGGGTGTTGTCGCGCGCGGGCAGGGCCGTGGCCGTGCCCTTGGCCACGATGCGGCGAAAGGCGCGGTCGCTCGCCACCTGCCAGCGCACCGTCACCGGCCCGGCGGCGACCCCGGCCGCATGGGTCCAGATCAACAGACTATCCGCCGCCGGGTCGCCCGCGGCCACGCCATAGGCAAACACGGCCTCCTGAGCCGCCGCGCCGTCTGCCCCGGCCAGACCGGCCCCCACCGCCAGGGCTGCCATTGCTTGCCGCCGGTTGATCGTCATCTGCCATCGCCTCGCTCGACGCGGGCCACAAGCCGCGCCATAGGAATAGGACCACACATCAGGAGCCCCTCCCATGTCCAGAGAAGGCCTTCACGTTCCCCGCGAAAAGCTCAGCAGGAACTCCTTGAACATGCACTACGCCATCACCTCGCTGATCGAGGAACATGAGGCGGTGGACTGGTACCGCCAGCGGGCCGACGACTGCGACGATCCCGAGCTGAAGGCCATCTTGCTGCACAACGCCAATGAGGAGATCGAACATGCCGCGATGGCGCGGGAATGGATCCGCCGCAACGACGCCCATTTCGGCAAGGAGCTGAAGGAACACCTGTTCACCGAGGGCTCACTGACGCACATCGAAGAACAGGCCGAGGGCAAATCCTGACCCAGGACCTGAGCGATCTGGCGGGCGATCCGGCCGTTGACGCGGACGACGACCATCCCGGCATCCGCCTTGTGGCGCTGAGCGCTGGCGAGGCGGGCGACCGGCTCGACAAGACCCTAGCCGCCCAGCTGCTGGATCTTTCCCGCGCTCGGGTGCAGGCGCTGATGGCCGCCGGCATGGTCAGCCTGGGCGATCACGCCTGCCGTGACCCATCAGCCAAGGCCATGGCGGGGACCTACACCCTGCTGATTCCGCCGCCCGAACCGGCCGACCCCCAGCCTGAGGCCATTGCCCTGTCGGTGCTGTTTGAGGATCAGCACCTGATCGTGGTCAACAAGCCCGCCGGCATTGCCGTTCATCCCGGCCCCGGCACGCCCAGCGGCACCTTGGTCAACGCCCTGCTGCATCATTGCGGCGATAGCCTCAGCGGCATCGGCGGGGTGGCGCGCCCCGGCATCGTGCACCGGCTCGACAAGGATACCAGTGGGGTGATGGTCGCCGCTAAGAGCGACGTGGCCCATGCAGGCCTGTCTAAACTGTTCGCCGCCCACGATATTGATCGGGTCTATCTGGCCCTCACCCGCGGTGCCCCGCCGCAGGCCAAGGGCACCATCGACACCCAGATCGGCCGATCCAGCCACGACCGCAAGAAAATGGCCGTGCTCAAGTCTGGCGGCCGCCGCGCGGTGACCCACTATGCAGTGCAACAGCGCTTTGGACCGGTCGCCAAGCCCCTGGCGGCGCGCGTGGCCTGCACCCTGGAAACAGGCCGCACCCATCAGATCCGCGTGCATCTGGCCAGCCTGGGAACGCCCTGCCTGGGCGATGGCACCTATGGCTCGGGCGCACCGGCTGGTGCGGTAAAGGCCGAGGTCGAGGCCGCGGGTCTAACCCGCCAAGCCCTGCACGCCGCCGTGCTGGGCTTTGTGCATCCGGTCACCGGTGCGGTGCTGCGTTTTGAGGTGTCTCCCCCGGCCGATATGCAGGCGCTAGAGGCCGGCTTGGCCCAGCTCTAGCTTTCAGCATCGCCCCAGGCTTGCGAAACCCGCCGCCCGCCGTTAGGTATCCGCCCTCGCTCAGCAAGCTCGCACCTTTCGGGCTTCCTCGTCGGAGAGGTGGCAGAGTGGTTGAATGTACCGCACTCGAAATGCGGCGTGCTCGAAAGGGCATCGTGGGTTCGAATCCCACCCTCTCCGCCAGAACGCCCTTCACAGCCGTTCATGGATATTCCGGTCGGCGTATCCGCAAGATCAGGGTGCTAGCGGCGTCAGCCATCCCCCTTGCCAAAGTTTCTGCAGTTCCGCGTCAAGGTGAGGACCGGGCGGCAGGTCTTCGCGGCGGGCCGGGCCCTGCACCAGCCGGTCGAGTGCCGCCTGCACCTGCTCATCTGTCGCGCGGATCACGCCCAGCGCGGGATCGCGGAACGAGTCTGGACCGTTGCGACGAATGCCCGTCATCCAGCGCGGTGCCCGCGCCGCCAAGGGGTTACTCTCGGGGTCAGAGTCCTTGGCGAAGGCCGCATAGCGGTAACCGCCGTGCATGAAGTCTATCACATCGGCACCGTTTGAACGCTGCTGCGCCTGGGCCATTCCGCAGTAGGGCATGGGGTGCAGGTAGCTCAGATAGCGCAGGCCGTGCGCGTGCAGAGCCGACGCCAGTTGGCCGGTGGATAGGGCAGTCAGAGTATCGCAGAAGGTCTCATGGTATAAAACCGTATCGTCACGATATGACGCCATCATGCGGATCAGTTGCGCCGACAGGCCGGTGTCATTGGGCGCGAATTGCCCGTTAAGCTGGCGTAAAACCTCGCGGGCCTGCGCAGTGCGCGTCGTGGGAGCAGCGCCAGGATCAGTGGCAGCGCGCAGAATTTGATTCAGCTGAGGCTTCAGGGCCCCGAGGGCACCCGCGTAGTAGGATAGCACCGCCAAGCCACCTGGCTTCAGGCAGGTGCCAAGGATTTCCAGAACCCGCGCAAGTACAGGTGCCGGTACCACATAGATCAGGCCTACGGCATAGATGACATCGAAGGTTCCCAGGCTCCGTGGATCGAGGTCCAACAGGTCCCCCTCGATGATCCTGACTCGATCTCCATGCGGCGCTAAGCGCGCGCGCGCGCCGGCGCAGGCGGACGGTGATATATCCGTTCCGACCAGGCTGCCGTGCGCCTGTTGGGCGGCGCGCGCAAGCTGGGATCCGATTCCGCAGCCCAGGTCGAGGACATTGACCTCTCTGGTCGGGTCACGCCCAAGCCCGTAGACGGCCGCAAGGCCGAATATCCGTTCCAGGTCGAGCAGTGGCTCCGGTTCGGGCAAATAGGGCATGGCGTCATAATCGTACGCGAGCCGGGCGTTGACGGCCCGAGCGGCGGATAGCGGATCGACGGCTACTGACATTGCGTCTGCCGGTGGGGACCTAATCCTGCCCTTTAGCCTTGATGCCGGATTCATTGCCGACCTGGCCGGGCGGGATCAATTCGTAGAACCCGGCTAGTCGTATGGTGACGGTGGAACCTTTTTCACCGTCATTCTTCAGATACCAGCCATGCACCCCGTCCACGGCGGCGACCAGGGCACCGGCATGTTTGTCGCCCGTCCCCTTATGGTAGTTGGCCAGATCGAACTCGCCGTTTGGCGAGGCAACGGTCGCGTGGCCATGCAAGTCGGAATAGAATTCGTCGGCAGGCGTGCCGCTCTCGCTCCAACTGTAGATCATGGTGGCACCGGCTTTCATTCGCACCTTCCATTCCAACTCCCCGCCACGCGCGCCGTTTCCGGGCAGGTTGATCATCACTTCGTCGGTTCGATAAGGCGCGTCATGGGCGCTTACCCAGGGTCGCTCGGACGTCGGCTTGACCTCATTGTACTTCGGCTGCGCGTCGGCAGACATGGCAACAACTCCCCAGATAGAGGCCGCCGCCAGGGCGGCGGTCAGGTGTTCCTTTGTTGCACGGGTCATTGATCTGATTCCCAGCCCTTCATTTAGGTTAGTTCGAGGATTTCGCAGATTCATGGCCAGACAATGGCGCTTCTGGGGGAACTGTGACGTTAAGTCAGCGAGCGCGAAAACGCCCATTCCCCACCCTTTCAATCAAGTCGCCACGGTAGCCGCCGTCGAAACTTCATGAGTGCCAGCTCTCAAAGTGCGAAGGCCCGGACGAGAGATCATGTGAGGCTGTGTGTTGAAGGTATTGTAGATCGCTGCGTGGCCGGAGAGGAACCTTTGGGCTGAGCCCTGAGACTTGAACTTTTGCTGCCTCCGCTCTCGTCGCCGGATCGGCAGATGGGAGTTTTCGGCCTGGTTATTTTCCTGCATTCCGCACAATGGCAGTCAAATCCACTACCCGCAGAACGCCGCCCAGTCCGCCATCAGCCGCCTGCGCTTCTCCAGGGCGTCACTGCAGCAAGGGGCCTGACCGATGCAGCGAGCCTAAACACCGCCCCGTTTGTAAGGCCGATATGGAGCCATGCCCCCCCTGGCTTGCGAGCAAACTCTGCGCTAGCTTTCCGCCACACTTGCCCGGGGGAGATTTCAACATGCGCCACGCTATCCGTATCGTCGTGCTGGCGGCCACTGCCGCCCTGGGCTTGGCTGGGGCGGCCAATGCCTTTTCCCTCACCTCGTCCTCCTTCAAGGAGGCGGGCCCGATTGGCCGGCAATACGCCGGTGATCAGGCGGGCAATGCCAATTGCCTGGGCAAGAACGTTTCGCCGGCCTTAAGCTGGAGCGATGTGCCCGATGGCACCAAGAGCTTTGCGTTGGAAATGGTCGATCTTGAGGGGCGTAACGGAACGGGCGTGAACCACTTCGTCGCCTATGGCATCCCGGCCAATGTGATGGGGTTTGCCGAGGGCGAGCTGTCTAAGCCTTCGCCGAAATATGTTGGCGGCAAGAGCACGCAGGGCTTGGCCACCTTCATGGGGCCGTGCCCACCGGCTGGCACGGGCGCGCACCACTACAGCTTCGTGCTGATTGCCACCGATCTGGAACCCGCCGTCCTGCCGCCGGGCCTGACGCGGGAAGAGCTGATGGCCAAGCTGGTCGATGGCAACCATGCCAAGCTGGCCGCCGGCCTTACCGGCCTGTTCGCCCACCCCTAGTCAGTCAGGGCTTGGGCCTCCAGCCCGTAGTAGATCCCCGCCAGCGCGCCCCAGATCGTGCCATAGGCCTTGGCCTCGGGGCTGGTGGTGGCGTCTATCT
>Ga0114978_10001703_pt1 | contig 18442 bp, 16 predicted proteins | sample S_140212_EF_Meta_FD_87027 | JGI IMG/M metagenome (GOLD analysis project Ga0114978, IMG submission 87027) | Freshwater microbial communities from Lake Simoncouche, Canada to study carbon cycling - S_140212_EF_MetaG | ecosystem: Environmental > Aquatic > Freshwater > Lake | place: Lake... | reverse complement strand
GACGCTGGGGGTGGTTGTGGGCGAAGCCCCGGACGAGCATCCGATAAGGCCCAACCCAACGACGAGTCCAATGACCGCGGTGAGCGCAATCGGTGCCACCGTTGCCACCGTTACCCGAGAGTCGTTCGCGCCGGACCGTCTCGGAGCATGAGCGCCCCGGAATACCCCATTAGTCCCATGCTTGTCCACGAGATTTAGCGTAGCGCGGCTAGCATTGGCTCATGGCAAACGGTGGATGGCGCAGTTTTTCCGTGGCGCGCCGGCGCCGCATTGTGATCGCAATCGCGGCGGTGTGCGTGCTCGCTTTCGGCGGCTGGGGAATCGCGTCCTTCGCACTGCGCGGAGCAACCTCGCCGGGACCCGGTGCGGGGAGTTCGGCATCCGGAACGCCCGCTATCACCACCCCGTCGGCAACCCCGACCCCCACTGATACCCGGGTGAAGGTCTCTGCCATGGGCGACATGCTGCCCCACGACACCGTCAATGCAGCGGCGCTTCAGCCCGATGGCTCCTATGACTACGCGCAGTTCCTCACCTCAATTAAGCCGCTCGTCGCCGACTCCGGCATCGTGTTCTGCAACCAGGAGGTGTCCTCCTCGGGCGCCGCGTTTGGCATCAGTGGCTACCCCGTCTTTAACGCCCCCGAAAAGTTCTCCGCCGATCTCGCCAGTGGTGCCGGGTGTAACGCCATCAACATCGCCAATAACCACATGGCCGACAAGGGCCAAGACTCCATCAACGCCACCCGTGCCGTGTGGGACGCCCTGAATCCTTTGCTCATCAGCGGCGCCAACCGGTCGCCCGAAGAGCAGCAGACCGTCAAAATTGCGGAGGTTCAGGGCATCAAGTTTGCTCTCGTTTCGTTTGCCGAATACAGCAACGTTCCCGCCACCGATTACGGGCTCAACGTCTTCGGAAACGATGCTGCGCTCACCGCGGTCATGGCGACAGCCCGTGCCAACGCGGATGTCGTGCTGGTCTCCATGCACTGGGGAACCGAATATTCCAACGGGGTCAACGACGCTCAACGTGCCGAAGCGGCCCACATGATCGAGCTGGGCGCCGATGTGATTATCGGCACGGGCCCGCACGTTTTGGAACCCGTCGAATGGGTACCCGCCTCCGATGGTTCCCAGACCCTGGTCTGGTGGTCGATTGGCAATTTGCTCTCCACTCAGTTGGAGATTCCGGATCTCATCGGCGGAATCGCCCAGTTCGATGTCGTGAAAACGCCCGCCGGTGCCATTTCCATTGAGGCACCCTCGTTCATCCCCACTTTTATGAGTTATGAGTGGACGGCAGAACAGGCCGCTGCCGGGGATTTACTCGCCCGCCACAACCTTCATGTTTACCCGCTCGCCGAGGCCGCTGAGCCTTTGACGCGGTCGCTGTTCAACACCACCGTTGAGGCCCAGCAGGCGTATGTCACCGGAGTTCTCGGACCGGTCGTCGCGATCAAGTAATACCCATGTTGCTTGTCTCCTAAACCGGGTATAACGTAACAACGGTTGACTTTTCGACTCAGGGGTTTAGCCCCCTCCCTTTTTTCCTTTCTTTCGCATCGCTACAGATAAGAAGACGCATGTCGCGCACTAACGAAACTCCTGTTGCCTCCGCCGCAAACTCCCCCATCATGACCAAGCGCCAGATTCTGCTGGTCATGATTGGTCTCATGGCGGGAATGTTCCTCTCCGCTCTCGATCAGACCGTGGTCTCCACGTCGATGCGCACTATTTCCGATGACCTCCAGGGCATGTCCCTGCAAGCCTGGGTGACCACGGCCTACCTCATCATGTCGACCATCTCGACGCCGCTGTACGGCAAGCTCAGCGACATCTTTGGTCGCCGCATCCTGTTCATCATCGCCATTTCCGTCTTCTTGCTTGGTTCCTTGTTGGCCGGCACCGCGGGAAACATGTACGAACTCGCTGCCTTCCGCGCGATTCAGGGCCTCGGCGCCGGTGGGTTGATGGCGTTGCCACTGGCCATCATGGGCGACATGCTCGCTCCTCGCGAGCGTGCCAAGTACCAGGGCTTCTTCCTCGCCGTCTTCGGTGTCTCCAGTGTCATTGGCCCCCTGATCGGTGGGGTTCTCTCCGGAACCAACGAGATTCTGTGGCTCTCCGGATGGCGCTGGGTCTTCCTGATCAACCTGCCCATCGGCCTCATCGCCTTGGCCATCGTGTTGCGCTTCCTGCACCTTCCCTCCACGCACCGTCGCGTGCGCATTGACTGGTGGGGTGCCACGACCGTTATCACGGCCACCGTTCCTCTGCTGATTGTTGCCGAGCAAGGTCGCGAGTGGGGTTGGGATTCTCCGGCCGCGTTCTTCTGTTACGGCCTGGGCATCCTCAGCACTGTTGCCTTCATCCTGATTGAACGCGCCATGGGCGATGACGCTCTCATCCCCATGAAGCTCTTCAAGTCGCAAACGTTCTCCATGTCGACCATCCTCGGCGTCTTCGTCGGTTTCGGAATGTTCGGCGGCATGATGACCATTCCCCTCTACCTTCAGCTCGTGAAGGGATCCACCCCCACCGAGAGTGGCTTCCAAATGCTGCCGATGATCTTGGGGCTCATGATTGCCTCCATCGTTAGCGGCCAGCTGATGGCACGAACGGGCAGCTACAAGTGGTTCCCCCGCGTGGGAACCGCCTTCATGGTTCTGGGCTTCTATGTGCTGACCTTCCTGACCTCGACCAGCGATATCACGCTGGCGATGCTCGGCATGTTCCTCATGGGTCTCGGTCTCGGCCAACTCATGCAAACCCTCACCGTGGCCAGCCAAAACTCCGTGGGCCCCCGCGACATTGGGGTAGCCACGAGCTCCTCCACTTTCTTCCGCTCGATGGGTGGTACGGCCGGAACCGCCATCTTGTTCTCGGCCCTGTTTGCCCGCATTCCTGAGACGTTGACGGCGGCCTTTGCCAGCCCGACAATCACCCCGGGAATCGCAGCGGCCATGCAGGATCCCGCCGTGGTTGCCGACCCCAAGAACGCCCAAATCCTCGCGCTGTACGCAGACCCCACGACCATGGGGAACGCGCTCAATGGAGACACGTCCTTCTTGAATAACGCGGATCCCCGCCTCGCCGAGCCCTTCCTGGTCGGCTTCGCGCAAGCCACGGTGTCGATCTATTGGATCGGGTTCTACGTGTTGGCATTCGCTTTCATTCTCAGCTGGTTCTTGAAGGCCACCCCGCTTCGCCAGAAATCCGCCATGGAAGAGGCCGCCGATGAGGATGCCGTTCTCTTGGCGGAGCGTGCCGCCGACATGATGGGCGCGATGATTGAGCCCGGAACGGCTACCGGACAGATTGCGTTGGCCCAAGCCGAAGAGCGCGAAGCTGCGCGTCAGGACCACCGGGACAAGGCGCACGCCAAGGCTGCCGCTAAGACGGCAAAGTCGACAACGTCGACGAAGGCTGCCAAGCCCAAGAAGTAGCTCACCAAAAACGCACAGCGGAGTCTTGGGGCCATCTGGCCTCGGGGCTCCGTTTGCTTTGAACGCTGGCGATTAACCGAGCGTTTCGAAGGTGACGCCCTCGGCGGCGGCGAAGCGTTTGCGCATGACCGCAATTGCTTCCGGGTTTTGGTCAACCAGCACGAAGGTTCGACCGAGTGCCCCCGCGACCGCGCCGGTTGTTCCGCTGCCGGCAAAGAAGTCGAGCACCGCGTCGCCTTGGCGGGAGGATGCGTGCACGATGCGACGCAAAATTCCCTCGGGCTTTTGCGTCGGATACCCCGTCTTTTCGCGTCCCGTCGGGGAGACGATGGTGTGCCACCACACGTCGGTGGGCAGCTTTCCGCGCTCCGCTTTCTCGGCCGTGACCAGGCCGGGGGCCATGTACGGTTCGCGATCCACTTCATCCGAATTGAAGTAATAGGTCATCGGGTTTTTCACGTAGACCAAAATCGTGTCATGTTTGGCGGGCCAGCGCTTCTTTGACTTTGCCCCGTAATCGTAGGCCCAGATAATTTCGTTGAGAAAACTTTCGCGGCCAAAGAGGGCGTCGAGCATGACTTTGGCGTAGTGCGCCTCACGGTAATCAAGATGCAAATACAGCGTGCCGTCATCAGCCAGCAGTCGCCAGGCCTCACGCAGGCGCGGTTCGAGGAAGCTCCAGTAGTCCTCGAAGCGATCGTCATAACTCATCAGCTCGCTGCGGGTGCGCTCATAGGACTTGCCTTTGAAACCGGTGAGGGCCGTGGGGGAATCGGCGGCGGCCAAGACGCTCGTCGTCTTCGTGCGCGTCTGCTCCCGACCGGTGTTGAACGGCGGGTCGATGTAGATGAGGGTGAAGGTGGCATCCGGCAGGGTCGCCAGCACAGCGAGGTTATCCCCTTCGATGATGCGGCCGTTAGTCACCTGCCTATTCTGGCAGGCGCTGCACGTTCTTCGAGGCGGCTGGGCGCGCTCAGGCAGTCTTCGGCGGGCCAGCGTAGGCTTCTGTCATGACAACCGAGGTGATTCACGAACCCGCCACCCACCGTTATGTCATCTTGGTCGATGGCACCGAAGCTGGCGAAGCCAGCTATGTCACGCGCGCCGATGAGCTCATGATTACGCACACGTTCATTGATCCGCGCCACCGCAACGAGGGGCTCGGGGCGGTTCTCGTTCACCGCGCTATCGACGACATCATCGCTACCAGCCAGCAGCGCATCACATCCGGATGCTGGTTTGTCACCGCGTGGCTGAACGCCCACCCGGGCTATGTTGACGCGGCGCGCTCGGGCGGAATTGACGCGGAGCTCGGCAACACCTGCCGCATCGTCTCCCCTAGCTAACGGGCGTAATGGCCTAGGCCAAGCGCGACGTCATCCACTCGACCATGTCGGCAATGACCTCGGCGCGGTTGGTTTCGTTGAAGAGCTCGTGGCGAGCATCCGGATACACGGTGACCGTGACGTCATTTTGGGCAGCCGTCTTTGTATAGGCCTTCGCCAACCTCAACGCACTCTTTTCCCCGCCAAGGGGGTCTCGGCTGCCCAAGATGATGAGAATGGGCACCTGGTCCATGTCGTAGGAGGGAACGCCGAAGAGGCGTAGCCCGTCGACCAGACCGAACAACTTGAGGACCTCGGCATCGAAGGTGAGGGGATCGGCCTCGAACGCGGCCACCACGGCAGGGTCACGGCTGAGCCATTCGTGCGTGGTCCCGCCCTCGAACGCGAACTTCTTGTTGAGATCGCCGGATTCCATGGAGCCGGGCATGCGGTACGCGCTGGCCGACAGAATAACTTCGGCGTAGTCACTGGCGTGGGTGTTGATCAGCTTCTGGGCGAGGAGGGAGCCCATGCTGTGACCGAGCAAAATAATGGGAACATCCGGATGCGCTTCCCGGATGATGTTCGTCAACTGAGAGATATTGCCGATAGCCGCCCGCAGACCCCCGGCACCAAGGTGGCCCAACTGCGACGTGTCGTTGGCAAACTGCTTCATGCCGGTTCGGCCGTGGCCGCGCATGTCGGAGACGTAGACGCCAAAACCGGCCTTGTTCAGGTCCTTCGCGAGCGCGTCATAGCGAGCCGCGTGCTCTCCGATGCCGTGCGCGATTTGCACGATTGCCTTCGGTTTCTTCACGGCATACGTGTCGTAGAAGATTTCGACCCCATACGGATCAATGAATGTAGCCATCACAATGTCCTAACCCCTTCGGCGCTCTAACGAACGCCCCCCATTAACTTAAGCACCCAGCGACTCATCAGCAGCAAAGCACCACCGATGGCGATAGAAATGATTCCCAAAATTGAAAAATAGCCAAGGTTTTCCAGGGGATTCTCAACGTTATAGAACGTCACCAATTGGCCCGACATGGCCGTTCCCAGTGACGACGCTAAGAACAGCAGCGCCACCATCTGGGTGCGGTACACCGCCGGAGCCAACTTGGTGGAAACGGAGAGCCCCACCGGGGAGAGCAACAGCTCAGCGATGGTGAACACAAAGAGGATTCCGACCAAAGCCAGCAGCGGAGCCGAGTGGGGAGCGGCGGCGGCAATGGGCAAGAAGAGGAGGAAGCCCAGACCGACCACGATGGTACCAAGGGCAAACTTCACCGGCGTGCTGGGCTGCTTGGTTCCCCATTTTGTCCAGATGGCAGCGAACGCCCCCGACAGCGCGATGATGAAAATGGGGTTGATGGACTGAACCCACGAGACGGGCATTTGCCACCCAAAAAGGCTGAGGTTCAGTTGATCTTTGGCGAAGAGGGTGACCACGGTGAACTGTTGCTGATACAGCGACCAGAAGGCCGCGCTGGCGATAAACAGCGGAATGAAGGCAACGACGCGACGGCGTTCGATGCTCGTGATGCGCTTGCTGCTGATCATGGTCGCGAAATAGGCGATAGCGGCTCCGAGAACCACCACAATGATGACGAGGGCAAGGTTGTCGCTGGTAATCAACCCAATGGCGACCAGCGCCACAATCAGCAGGATTCCGGCGAACGCCACGAAAACCACGACCCCCCGCTTGGAAGCAGGCAACGGATTGGGAACCTGACTGGCGGACTTTGGCAAGCCCCGACGACCAAAGCTGTATTGAATAAGGCCGGCGGCCATGCCGAACGCCGCGAGGCCAAAGCCCCAGTGAAATCCTTGCGTTGTTTGCAGGAAACCGGTGGCCAACGGGCCCACGAATGCTCCGAGGTTGATGCCGAGGTAGTACAGCGAGAATCCGGCGTCTCGGCGAGGATCCTCGGGGGTGTAGAGCTGGCCCACGATGCTGGTGGAGTTGGCTTTCACTCCGCCGGCACCCAGCGCAATCGCAATCAGCCCGACCGTCAGCCCGGTGTAAGCCGGCAGGAGCGCGAGCGCAAGGTGCCCAAACATGACCAGAACGGCGCTGAAGAAAAGAACTCGTTCGCTCCCAAAGAGACGATCGGCGAGCCAGGCACCGAGAATCGTTGACAGGTAAACCCCTCCACCGTAAGCCCCCACGATGCCGGCGGCGACGGTAGCCGAAATTCCCAGGCCGCCCTGCGTAACGGAGTAGACCATGTACAAGAGCAGGATGCCCTGCATGCCATAGAAGGAGAAACGCTCCCACATTTCGACACCGAATATGGTGACAAGGGGGCGGGGCTGGCCGAAGAATGTTTTCTCGGTGCGCTCGGGTTCAGGCGAGGGAACGCGGGGGGTGACGCTAGTAGTCATTTGCTCATAGTGTCAGACGCGAGGCGTTCCCGCCGCGTTCCCGAGACGTTCGCGGCGAAGTTCTTCAACTGCCTCCTCCACAATCGGGTCGAGGTCGCGGCCCACGGCCCAGCCGAGCAGCCTCTCGGCGAGGCGCGGATTGCGCACTAAGCACGGGCCGTGCAAGTAGGTACCGATGACCCGCCCCGTGATGGCTCCCTCCGTACCGTCACCGTTTCCCACGCCCGAGGCGACCAGAGCGAGCGGGGTCACGCCCGCGCCCAAGTGCGTCGCACCGCCGTGGTTCTCATAGCCGGTGAGCATCTCGGTGAGGGTCTCAATTCCGGCCGCAATCGGCGCGGCCGCGAGCTCTCCGACGGCACGCTTGGGCAGACGATCCGTAAACACGTCGAGCAGGCCAAGGCCCGGGGAGGCGTTGCCGTCGGCATCCGGAAATTCATGACCAAGCAGTTGATAGCCCGCACAGATGGCGAGAACGGATGCCCCGTTATCCACGGCCCGGTTCAGCGCACCGCTGGCCCTCAGCGCATTGGCCGCTGCGACCTGCGCAGTGTCTTCGCCGCCGCCCATGACGTAAATGTCAGCGTCATCGGGAATGAGCATGCCCGGAGAGATGGTCAGAATGTCGACGGGCACACCGTGCAGGCCGGCAATGTGGGAGAGGGCGGCCACATTTCCGCCATCGCCGTAGGTTCCCAGCAGAGTCGGATAGATCGAGACGATGCGCACGGGGCTCAGGCCGTGTGTGGTGCTGGCGGCGGGCTTGTGCGTTGCGGCGCTCACAGGGCCATCTCCTCATTGCTCGGGTCGCGCAATTTTTGAAAGGCCGTATAGGTGGCGGCGCAGTCGACAACGGGGAGGTCGCGGGTTCCTGCCGGGAGGTCGGCGTCGGCGGCAAAGGGGTCCTCGATGACTCGGGCGTCGACCCCGGCGTGCAGGAGGCGAACGGCAAGGTCTCGCCGGCGATTGCCCGATGCAATGACGGTGCGGCCGCGCAGTCGTTCGAACGGCACATCCCACAGCCACGACGGATCTCGGCCGTCGGCATCGTTGGAATTTATGATGATAATAACGGGCGCCGGTGCGGGCGGCATGATGTCCAGCAGCTCACTCCAGCCCGCGGGGTTCTTGGCCAATAACAAACGGATGCGCAGCGAACCCGCATCGACGGTGGCGAACCTGCCCGAGACGGAGGTCACAGTGTTCATCAGGGTGACGGCTTTTTCGAGGTCGAGGCCGAGCTCGGCGCACACGGCGAGCGCCATCGTGGCGTTGGACGCGTTGAAACGCCCCGGCAGTTGCAGTCCGGAAAGGTCATAGCGCTGTCCGTCGGGACCGACCGCAATCCCGGTTTTTTCCCACTCAAACTGCCAGCTCGTTTTCGGGCGGGCACGACCACAGCCGGAACAACTCCAGTCGGTGCCATCGCGGCCAAGGAGCGTTCCACACTCGGGGCACACCGAGGAGTCGGCGGTCCACGCCTGGCCGGCAGCCACCCAAATGACGTGCGGGGCTTTTTCGGCGGCGTACGCGACAATCGGGTCGTCGGCGTTGGCAACGACGACGACGTCGGGATTCTGCTCCAACATCCGGCGCCATTTTCGGGCCAGCATGGCGACCTCGCTCATGCGATCCAGTTGATCGCGGCTGAGGTTGGCTAACAGCACAACCTTCGGCTTGGTCGCCGCCAGGACGCGCGGCAGGTAAGCCTCGTCGACTTCAAGAATGGCGGGGGCCCCGGTCGGGCCATTCGCGAGAGCCCACAGAACACCCTCGGTCATGTTCGCACCCGTGGACTGGGTAGCCACCGGTCCGGCCTGCGATGCCGCCGTGGCAAGAAGACGCGTCGTGGAGGTCTTTCCGTTCGTGGCCGATACGAGGGCCGCGACGCGGGTTCCCGCGAGGTCGGCCAACGCGAGAGGGGCGAGGCGCAACGTGACCTTGCCGCCCACAACCATGCCCTCGCCACGACCGAGCGTGCGCGAGGTGGCGGCGGCGAGACGGCCGGCCGTGACCGCTATCTGGGTGCGGAGAGAGGTGTTCACGCCTCCAACTTTATAAGCTGGGACCATGGACATCCTCGACCGCCGCATCATCGACCAACTGCGTCACAACGCGCGTGCCGCCTACGGAGAGATTGGGTCTGTCGTGGGGCTCTCGGCCTCCGCCGTAAAGAGGCGGGTGGACCGACTGGTGTTGGCTGGGGTCATCCGTGGATTTACTGTCACCGTTGACCCCTCGGTTGAGGGGTTGGAGACCGAGGCGTACGTCGAACTCTTCTGCAGTGGTACCGTCGCTCCCGAGGAACTGCGCCGGCTTCTGGAGTCGGTACCCGACGTTGTTGACGCGGGAACGGTCTCGGGAAGTGCCGACGCCATCGTTCATATGCGCAGCCGCAACATTGGAGCGCTCGAGGACTCCCTCGAGCAGATTCGCAAGGCCGCGAACGTGGATCACACTCGTACGTCTATCGTTATGTCCCGCCTGATTTATCGCGAGTAAACTGACTTTATGGGGAATATTTACGACGTCGTGATTGTCGGTGGTGGCCACAATGGCCTCACCGCTGCTGCCTATTTGGCGAAGTCCGGGCGCAAAGTTTTGCTCCTCGAAAAGAACGATCACGTGGGCGGCGCCGCGGTTTCTGCGGAGTCATTTGACGGCGTGGACGCTCGCCTCTCGCGCTACTCCTACCTCGTGTCCCTTCTGCCACGACGTATTATCGAAGACCTTGACCTCGCCATCAAACTCGTTCGCCGTCGCTACTCCTCCTACACCCCCGTTCCCGGCACCCCCGAAATGGGTCTGCTCGTGGACAACCTCGATGCGGCCGCCACGGCGGCCTCCTTCGCTCGCATCGGCGAGGGGGAAGACGCCGCAGGCTTCACGGCGTTTTACGCCAAGACGGCTGCCCTCGCAGAAAAGCTCTGGCCCACTGTCACCGAACCCCTCCTCACTCGCTCCGAAATGCAAGAACTCGTGGGAGATTTTCGCCTCTGGCACGAGTTCATCGAGCGCCCGCTGAACGAGGTCATCGAGCGTGACATTCACGGCGATGTGGCCCGAGGCGTAGTTCTCACCGATGGGCTCATCGGCACGTTCGCTCGGGCCGACGACGACGGCCTCGATCAGAACCGATGCTTCCTGTATCACGTGATTGGCGGGGGCACCGGCGACTGGGACGTTCCCGTGGGCGGCATGGGCGCCGTCACCAGTGAACTCGCTCACGCCGCGCGCAATGCCGGTGCCCGCATGTTGACCGAGGCAACGGTCACCAAAGTCACTGGCGCCGTTCCCGACCCTCTCGCTATCAGTGGTCCCTTCTCCGAAGTCGAGTACACGTTCGAGGGGACCCAACAGGTCGCCCGAACGACCTGGGTGCTGGCCAACGTCACCCCGTGGGTTCTCTCCCAGCTTCTGGGCGAAACGCCCGATCCCGCTACTCGCCCCGAGGGCGCCCAGGTCAAGGTCAACCTCCTGTTGTCCAGACTCCCCCGCCTCGCCGACGAGAGCGTCACCCCCGAGGCCGCCTTTGGTGGAACGTTCCACATCAACGAGCGTTACAGCCAGCTGGACGCAAGTTTTCTCCAGGCCGACGCCGGCTTTATCCCGACGCCCCTGCCCTGCGAGATCTATTGCCATTCCCTTTCTGACCCCAGCATCCTCAGCCCCGAACTGCAGGAATCTGGCGCCCAAACCCTCACCGTTTTTGGTCTTCACGTTCCCCACTCCCTGATCACGCGCGAGAACAACGACGAGATGCGTGCGAAGCTGACGGCCGCCGTCTTGGCCTCCTTGAACTCGGTTCTCGCCGAGCCCATCGAAGATCTCATCATGACGGATGCCAACGGCAACCCCTGCCTCGAGACCAAAACCACTCTCGACATCGAGGACGCGCTCGGCATGACCGGCGGCAACATCTTCCACGGCCTGCTCTCGTGGCCATTCCTGGAGGACCATGCCGACCTCTCGACCCCGGCCGCCCGCTGGGGGGTCCAAACGTCTCACCCGAGCATCCTGATGTGCGGCTCCAGTGCTCAACGCGGCGGTGCCGTGAGCGGCATCGGTGGTCACAACGCGGCCATGGCCGTTATGGAGGGCTAAGCACCCCCGTGCCCACCACCCAAGCCCTCATTGCGTTCTGTATCGCATCCCTCGTCATCATCTTGATCCCCGGCCCCTCGGTTCTCTTTGCCGTCGGCCGATCCCTCGCCCTCGGCAAGGTTGCCGGTATCGTGACGGTTGTCGGCAACGGTCTCGGAACATCCGTCTGGCTCATCGCAACGGTGCTGGGGCTGGGCGCCCTCATCGCGTCCTCCGAAATTGCGTTCAACATCATCCGCTTCGGAGGTGCCGCCTATCTGGTGTACCTCGGCATTCAGGCCTTTCGTCACCGCAACGACCACAAGCTCGACCTCGGCGCCGCGCCGCCGAAACAGTCCATTTGGCGCACCCTTCGCGAGGGGTTCTTTGTCGGGGTAAGCAACCCCAAGACGATGGTGTTCTTCGTCGCCGTTCTTCCCGGATTCGTCAACTACCCCGCCGGCAACATCATGTTTCAGCTACTGATTTTGGGCCTCATCTTTGAGGTGATGGGCGTCATTAGTGACTCGATCTATGCCATTGCGGCGGGCATGGCTCGCGACTGGTTTGCCACGGATCCCCGCCGCCTCGGCATCATCACAGGCACGGGCGGCATCCTGATCGTGGGCCTAGGCCTCTACGTCGCCATCTTCTAGGCCCACTGGATTTCCGAAACGTCTCCGCCTCTCGGCTTGCGGACTTCCCGGTCTCAGGCTCTCTGGTTTTCGCCCTCCGCCTTGCATTAATGCACTGCGGATGCCATTGGGGATGACTTACGAACCTTCCCTTCAAACTCCCCTAACCTTCTGGGCAAGACAATAGCCCCGGTGGCGTGCTTTCGCAGAGGTCATCCGGGGCCTACATTTCTATTGTACATGGGGGCTCCGGGTGCACTTCAGGGATGAGTTCTCAGATGAGGGCATCGATTGGCTTGATGACCCCAATTCTCGACTTGCTAACGAAGCTCATCAGCTCATCTCCCAGGCGCGCGTTCGAGTTTCGCGTTCCATGAGTGGCCCACCGTCCCACGACAAGACCGTTGCAGAGCTCAGTTTCGGATTCTGGACGGCCTTCACGGCAAAACGCTTCGAAATTTCCTTGTGGACTCCCTATTTGCGGCACGCTTTTCCGAATCTGAAACCTCAGCGAAGGGCCCTAGTTTCTCTTCGGCTCGAAAAGGCTCGCGCTCTGCGCAACCGCATTGCCCATCACGAGTCAATTTTCAATCGAAATCTCGAGAGCGACTTCGAGGACATCGCAGATGTGATTTCTTGGATGTCGCTGGATGCCGTTCGATGGGCCCTTGCCCATTCCCGCGTTCCATCGTTACTCGCAAAGAAACCAGGCTAATCAAGAAGCAGTGCAGGCTCTTCCACGATGGCGGCGACGTCAGCCAAGAAGCGGCTGGCCACATCGCCGTCGACGACTCGGTGGTCGAAGCTGGCGCCGAGCGTTGTGACGTAACGCACGCGCACTTCGCCATCGACAACCCAGGGGCGCTGCTTGATCGTGCCAAGCGCCAAAATGCCGACCTCGCCCGGGTTCAAGATGGGCGTTCCGGTGTCCATGCCGAAGACACCGATATTGGTAATCGTGATGGTGCCGTTGGACATGTCGGCCTGTGAGGTCTTGCCATCACGGGCATTCAGTGTGAGCTGCTCGAGGGCCTGAGCCAACTCGATCAAGCTCATCTCCTGCGATTCCTTGACGTTGGGCACAATCAACCCGCGCGGGGTTGCTGCGGCCACGCCGAGGTTCACGTAGTGGTGAATGATGATCTCTTTGTCGGTCCACGTGGAGTTCACCGACGGGTTACGACGCACGGCCCAGATAATGGCCTTCGCCAGAATCAACAGCGGTGACACCTTCACGCCCGCGAAATCGGGGGAGGCCTTGAGGCGCTTGACGAACTCCATCGTGCGGGTCGCATCCACGTCGACAAATACGCTGACGTGTGGCGCGCTGAAAGCACTCTGCACCATGGCCTTGGCAATGGCCTTGCGCACCCCCTTGACCGGGATGCGCTCCTCGCGCTCCTCCGACCATTCAGGCGTCTGGATGTTACGGAAGACACTCGCCTGCGAGGCGTGACGAATGACGTCGTCGCGGGTGACTTCTCCCGAAGCTCCGGTGGCCTGCACCTGGCTGAGATCCACGTCGAGATCTTTGGCCAACTTACGGATGGGCGGCTTAGCAAAGACGGGACCACCAACGGAAACGGGCGACTGGGCGCGGCGAACCGGCTGCGGGGTCGCAGAAGGCGCGGAAGGCGCAGAAGCTGCAGGGGCAGAAGCCGCGGCAACCGCCGTGGCCATCGCTCCATAGGATCCCGCGGTCTCTGCTGCCTCCTCGGCAGTAGGAGCAGCGGGGGCGGCGGCAGCAGAGGGAACTCCTCCGCGACGGCGACGGGTGGGGGCGTGGCCTCCGACTCCGTAGCCGACCAAGACGCTTCCCGATGCCTCTTCGACAACATCCTTGGAGCCCTCGACATCACTATCGCTGGTGAAATACACCTCGTTGGCCATTGCGGCCTGCGCCATGGTGGCAGTGGGCGAGCTCAGCTGAGCGGAACCAACGGTCGCAATGACGATGATGGGCATGCCCACCTCGACGGTGACGCCCTCCTCATACAAAAGCTCGGTCACCTGACCTGCAAACGGACTCGGCAGTTCTACGAGCGACTTCGCCGTTTCAATCTCCACCAGAATCTGGTTGATCTCGACGGTGTCTCCGACTTTGACCTTCCAGGTCACAATTTCGGCCTCGGTCAGACCCTCGCCCACATCAGGCAAGTAGAACTTGGATGTCGTCATGGCCGGTCTCCTAGTAACTCAGCACGCGGTCGACAGCGTCAAGAACGCGGTCGGCGTCGGGCAGGTAGATGGCTTCAAGTTTCGCGGGGGGGAACGGTGTATCAAATCCTGTCACGCGAAGCACGGGAGCTTCAAGCGAATAGAACATCTTCTCGGTAATGGTCGCTGCCAGTTCGGAGGCGAGGCTGACGTTGCCGGGAGCTTCTTGGGCAATCACGACCCGGCCCGTCTTGGAGGCGGACTCGAATATGGGAGCGTAATCGATGGGCGACAGCGAGCGCAGGTCAATGACCTCCAGGCTGGTTCCCTCGAGGGCCGCAGCGTCGGCGGCCTGCAGCAACACACTCACCATGGCGCCGTGACCGATAACGGTCACATCCGTTCCGGCGCGCACCACACGGCTGGCGTGCAGCGGGATGTTGGCGGCCGCCGTGTCGACGTCGCCCTTAGGCCAGTACCGGCTCATCGGTTCGAAGAAAATCACGGGGTCGTTGGAGGCAATCGCTTCTTGCATCATCCAGTACGCGTCGTGAGGATTACTGGGGCTGACCACGCGCAGACCAGCGGTGTGCAAGAAGTACGCTTCGTTGCTTTCCTGGTGGTGTTCGACGGCACCGATGTGCCCACCATAAGGAATACGAATCACGACGGGGAACTGCATGTCACCCTCGTGCCGGTTTGTCAGTTTCGCCAGCTGGCTGGTGATCTGGTTGAAGGCCGGGTACACGAATCCATTGAACTGAATCTCACAGACCGGACGGTAGCCGCGCATCGCCAGGCCAATGGCCGTTCCGACAATTCCCGACTCCGCGAGAGGGGTGTCGAAGACGCGCTTCTTTCCAAACTCGGCCTGCAATCCTTCGGTTACGCGAAAGACGCCACCGAGGGTTCCAATGTCTTCGCCCATGAGCAGAACCTTGGGATCTTCGGCGAGCGCGCGGCGCATGCCGGCGTTCAGGGCCTTTCCGAGGGGCATATTTTCGATGCTCACGCGTGGCCTCCCTGCTCGTCAAACGAGGCTTCGTAGGTGGCGAGCCAGGCGCTCTGCTCGATCATGAGGGGATGCGGCTCGGAATAAACATTGTCAAACATTGAGCCGGGCTCGGGGTTTTCCAGAGCGATCGTGCGCTTGCGGATATCGGCGGCAAAGTCCGCGGCCTCTTCCTGCACGCCGGTGAAGAACGCCTCCTCGGTGCCCTTGCCCCGCAAGAACGCCTCAAGGCGCGTGATGGGGTCGCGCGCAATCCACGACTCGAGTTCAGCATCCGTTCGATATTTCGATGGATCGTCACTGGAGGTGTGGGCCCCTACGCGGTAGGTGTGCGCCTCAATCAAGCTGGGGCCCTTGCCGTTGCGGGCGTCGTCGAGCTGCTTAGCGGTGACCGCGTAGCTGGCAAAGACGTCGTTGCCGTCGACCTGCACTCCCGGCACGCCGAAGCCGAGGCCGCGCTGATAGAGGGGCACGCGCGACTGAACACTCACGGGAACAGAGATAGCCCAGTGGTTGTTCTGCACAAAGAAGACCTGAGGGGTTTGGAAGCTCGCGGAGAACACGAGCGCCTCGCTGACGTCACCCTGGCTCGTTGCCCCGTCGCCGAAGTAGACCATGACGGCCTGGTCTTTGTCGGGGTTTCCGGTGTTCGTCAGGCCATCAAAGTTGATGCCCATGGCGTAGCCCGTGGCATGAAGAGCCTGCGCTCCGATGACCAACGTGTAGAGATGAAAGTTACCGAAGGCGGGGTCTTTCGGGTTCCAACCACCGTGGGTCAGGCCACGCAGTACCCGGATGATGTTGATGACATCGATGCCGCGCACCATGCCCACGGCGTGCTCGCGGTAGGCCGGAAAAATGTGGTCTTGGGGCATGGCCGCGTGGGCGGAACCGATTTGGGCGCCCTCTTGGCCGTGGCTGGGAACCCAGAGACCGAGCTGGCCTTGACGCTGCAGATTCGTTGCCTCGGTATCGAAGCGGCGCACGACAGTCATGTCGCGGAAGAACTTTCGGTAATCAGCTTCGGTCAGGCGTTCGAAATAGGGCAGAAACTCTTCCGCTGCGGCGCTGGGCATGAAGGTGCCATCGGGCGCAAGCAGCTGGACCATGGGGTCAACGGTGTCGTCTAGCATCGTCTAAACCTATCCGGTAGGAGGGCCTTGGCGCTGGTAGGTGTTCTACAATCTCCCGAAAAATCCGTAGGAGTATGTCGCTAAACCAAAAAGGGCCGTCATCGGTGCTTAGATGGTGCTGTGAAATCACTTCTTCTTTCTACTGTCATTAACGCCGTCGCACTCTGGCTCACCACCGTTTTGATTACCGGTGTCTCCATTGTGCTTCCTGCTGGTGAGACTCAGCAGAGCCTGGGATATTTTCTGACGCTCCTCTTCGTCGCGATTGTGTTTGGTCTGGTCAATGGAACTGTTGGTCGCGTCCTGCGCTTCCTTGCCTTTCCCATTTATGTCTTGACCCTTGGGCTGATGGCGCTCGTCGTCAACGCCGTCTTGCTCATCTTTGTGGCGTGGCTCACTCAAGTTCTGGGATTTGGCTACGGTCTCTCCGTTGCCGACTTCGGTGCCGGATTCTGGGGCGCCATCGTGCTGTCCCTGGTCAGCTGGCTACTCGGGCTGATTTTGCGCCCCGCTGTCGGTCGCTAACGAGCCTGTTACCCGCTCTGCCCGCCACAGAGTGACTTCTGTTGCGCCCTGCGTGCTGGTGCTGAGGCGGGATCTCAGCGCCACGAGGCGGGGATCCGTGCTCTGATCAATGATCTTTCCCGTCTCGATGTAACGCGAGAGATTATGTCCCGGCAGAGGATCGTCGCTCTGGGGGACGCGGCCGCCGAGCGCACTCCGGCGCACGGTGATGGTGGAGCCCGTCGTGAGCCCCAGCGATACCCCACCCAGGGTCGGCACAAGGTCCTCGGTGTGCTCAATGGCGGTGACCGTGACATCGCCCGCAATGGCGACCTGGTGAATCGGGGCGCCTACCGTGATCACTTCGCTGATGCGAAATGTCTCCGCCTGGGCAATCCGCGCTGCCAGAATCCCTCCTTGCGAGTGGCCCACCATCATGACGGGGTTTTCCGCACCAATGCCCGCTGCCCGCATGGCGTCGACGGCCGCCCGATAGCTGCCCGAATCCATGCCGGCGAGCGCCGTCAGATTGCTGGTCATGTCCCAGGGTTCCTCGGTCGCCAAGAGTCCCGCGTCGATGGTTCCTCCCAGATAGACAATGAATGACGGATGCCCGCCCTGCGCGCCCTCATAACGCTCGATGCGCACCTGGGGCATCTCCGGATCTGCCCGCGGAATCCGCCCCAGAAGGTCTTCGACTCCGCCGGGAGCGGTGCTCGGTTGCGCGCTGACGCGGATAACGGTCACGGGGGTCTCGGTAGGAGGGGTCGGTGCCGCGCCGCCCGCACTGCGCAGTGACGCGCCCAGAAGGCCGGCCCCCAGCACAATGGCCCCGGCCACGGTCGACGGGTCGGAAATCCTCAGGCCCCGCTCCCCAATGCCGCCCATGAGGGGAAGCGGGAGTCCCACAAGCCCGGCGGCAAAGTCATCAATTCCCGACACGGCGTATTCAAGCCCTTCCACAAATTGCGGAGAGCTGATGACGGAGGTCAGCGCGCTCCCTGTCGTGTCGCCATCCCGGGGAAGGATGCCATTCATGGCGCCTCCCACAATCGTCATGATGAGGTCCTCGGGGCGCTTGCCCGTGAACGCTGATGCCGCGAGCAGAGCGATGACCCCGCCCATCACAGCGGGAATGGCCGTCGGAGCCATCACGGCAACCGTGCGCCCAAGGGCCCAAAAAAGTGTTGACGTGAGCTCATGGGCCGCGGCGCTGAGGAGGACCTCACGCTGGTCGTAGGCCTCCGAGGTTGCGGCCAGGGCAGTACTTACTGCCATCAGGTTTCGGGAGACGTCAGAAACAAGCTGGCCGATGGCGTTTGCCTGAAAGTGCCGGTCGCGGGGTACCAGGGCAGCCGCCCCAAAGAGTGATTCCGCTCGGTGTCCGCACTCCACCGCGAGGCCACTGACCCGCGTAGCCAGATCATCGAGGTCGATGGTCGACCCAGAAACTCCGCCGCTTTTCACGATCCGAAAACGAGGGCGTGCCGCACGTTTTCCTGGTCACAGTGGAGTGCGAGCACCAACGCGTCTGTTGCCGCAATCGCTCGACTCAATTCGTCTCCCAACCCGTTGAGTCGTTGCACGTAGGCCGTTCGCGACGGGGCCCGCCACGTCGTCGGTTCGCTCTCGAGCGCCACCACCTCCGCATGGAGGCGAGCGAGTCCCTCGCGGTCACTCGTCACACGCGCAATGAGCCACGCTTCGGGAGGGAGAGTGGCGAAATCGGAGGGTAGGCGAGGCAGCATCCGTCTAGGGTC